>SAMEA3663246__coassemble_151_pt1 | contig 26942 bp, 27 predicted proteins | sample SAMEA3663246__metabat2_low_PE_034 | metagenome-assembled genome bin SAMEA3663246 (sample SAMEA3663246) | pig gut metagenome | biome: pig gut; feature: pig-associated habitat; material: faeces | place: China | collected 2013
GCAAAGGTACAACTGTTCTACAACTGCTACAACGTGTAATTTATCGAATGCTTACTTTGTATCCTGCCTCTTAACTAAATCAATTTGAGGTTATTATAGGTGATAAGACCGTTGCTTGTATGAATTTTCCAAAAAATTTTTTCCCAAAAAATTTTGAACTATTTCAACTTTTTTATCTGTTTTTTCCTATTTATATAAGAAAGGACAAAATAATTTTATATAAAAAGAAAAAAGAATATGCGAAGATTATTCCGTGAACCCTCAGAGATGACGAGGGAAAGAATGAGCAAGGCTCATCAGGGAGTCACAAAAAGTGAAAAAACTAAACAGAGAATTTCAGATTCCATGAAGAGGTATTGGGAGCTGATACCATCAAACAAGGATAGACAAAAAGAGGATGAACCCCAATTGACAAATTGAGACCCCATCATATGACGTTCATATAAAGCAACGGTAATATACTATTCCTTATTACCTATTTTTTTGTCAGCCTCGTTAAGTGCATTTATAACCTTTGCTACACCCTTGGCATTTTTTGTGATGTAGGGCTTCATGCTTTTTAGGTCGCTGTGGCTTGTTATGAGTGCTATCAAAGTCGGGTCAACATTTTCATTGATTGCTGTGACAATAAATGTCCGTCGGGCAGTGTGAGTTGACAAATCTTCTTTCGGTACTCTGATGATTATTTTTTCTGTTAGCCTATATTCGTAGTCAATCCACTCACCTTTTAATTCGGCACGTTTTCCAAGTTCTTTCAAATGCTCGTTGTATTTCTGATTGCTAATTACAGGAAATAGTACTCCGTTACTATACATTCTGTCTTTGTATTTTAGATAGATGGTCGTAGCACGATTAGAAAGAGGAAAGTTAATCCTGTCGTCGTCTTTTTCTGTTAATATATCGATGGAGTATGTGTTATTAGCCGTGTTATGATGTATGTTCTCATGTTTTAATTGTTTAATGTCAGAAAAACGAAGTGCTGTATAACATTGAAACACGAACATGTCTCTAACTCTATCTAATGCTGAATCAAGAGGCAAGTTCATTTCGCAAATTTGGTGAAGTTCTTCAAGCTCAAGATAGCGAACTTCTTTCTTTGCTTTGGCAAGTTTTGGATTAAAAGAGAAAAACTCTTCATTAATTGCATATTTTTTACCTTGTGCCCACTTAACAAAACTTTTGAGATATGTCAACATTTTACTTAAAGCATCATTATACATGGTCTGTGACATATATTCAAGAAGTTTATTCATCGTTGATATTGACAAATTTGAAAACTTCATATTAGGGTCAAAGTCTTTTACTTTTTCTTTTAGTCTTGTATATACATCTATCATATCCTTTCCCCATCCTCTTTCCTTTGACTTTTCCTCTATGAACTTGTCAAACAGATAGAAAAATTCATCAGATTGGGCTTCGCTTGACATTTTGAATCTTCTATTGAACCTATCTTGAAGTTCAGGCAAAGATGGACGGGAATCTCTCATTGCACATCCATCAAAATAATCTCTAATGAAATTCTTGTATTCTTCTAATGTGCCATTAAGAATATTGTATGTTACATTGTTAATGATATACCCTTGTTTTACTTGTTGTCTTTTTTTATCCCATTGTGAGTTTGTAAGACTTATTCCCGTGTATAAATCCACACGTGAAGATTGGGCTGAAACACGAATACGTACAAATTGTTTCCCCTTCTTGCTTTGAGGGTACAATGCTATGTTAATGTTGTATTTTGTAAAAAGCATAACGCAATTTTTTTGCAAAAATACAAAGAATTACTTATTCACCCAAAAAATCACCCAAAAAATTGCAAAATAAAGTAAAATAGAATGAAATATAGTAATTGATTTATTATTGTATATCAGTAAGTTATAAAATAATTAAAAATAGTTCGAAATGATAGTTCAAATTCCTCTCCCTCCGCAATCAAGCTTGGAAAATCAAGTGTTTGCAAACTAAGTACCCGAAAAAGTACCCTAAAACGGCTTTTTCGGGTTTCTTTTTACCCTCTTCGCCGTCATGCTAAGCCTATTCTCGAATTTCTTGTACAGTCATCACTTATTTGATTCTGTTTTTATTATTCTTTTGTGAATTTATATACAGCCAACGTGGGTAGGATGACCAATTACATTGGCAGGATTCTTCGAATATTCGACTGTCAGGATGGACTGCTCTGTTTCAAACACGAAACCGCTGTGGAATATGTAGATTAACTTCATTTTTTCTCCAAATTGTTCCATATTACCCATGCGTGTATTACAATAAATCACTTGAATTTGAGCTCAAAGATATGAATAATAGCATAGCAACATTCCAATCCAGCGGTACATTTTTCCAGTTCAGTTATGCTATTTAGTGGTATATTTTCATGAATATGGTACAAATGTAGCAATAATTCTTTGATTATTCATAACTTTGCACCAAAAACAAAAAAGAAGCAATGGGAAAGATATTTTTATGGGTGTTGGCTGCCATCCTGACTTGCAGCCTTGTGCTGACTTCGTGCAGTGATGATAACAGTAATACGATGTCAAATCCTGATGAGGCTGTTGTGATTAACTGTGTGAAGCCCGACTATTTGAAGGCGGGTGATAAAGTGGCACTGATTTCCCCTTCTTATTTCACTCCAATGGAGAATGTGGAGAAAACGGCTGACGTGTTGCGTAGTTGGGGATTGGAACCTGTGATTGGTCCGAATGTGGGCAAGGTGGTGGATGGACGTTATGCCGGAACGGTGGCTGAACGTATCAGCGACATTCGTTGGGCACTCAATGACCCTACCATCAAGGCTATCATCTGCAATAGGGGCGGATCTCACTTACGGAAGTGTTGAGGCGATGCTCCATGAGATGTTGGCAGAGTATAATATTCCTGTGCTTTGTGGCTTTCCTGGCGGTCATGGTGACGTGAACCTGCCGCTTGTGATGGGTGCTCCTGTCACAATTGACGTGCGCAGTGATGGTGCCACATTGCAATTTGACATAGAGGGTGTTCAAAGTGAAGTGCATACTGCTGAAATCACTGCCGTGCAGACACCTGCTGCTCGTATGCGATTGGCAGGAAAACAGGAATGGATGAGGTAACAAATGAAGTTGCAGTCTATCTTTGGGTGCGTGTTGGTGTGTGTGACGCAATTGTTGGGGTGCTCGATGGGAGCACCCTCGTGTGTTGCGGCAGAGGTGGATAGTATAAATCATAAGAATATGGAAGAATATCAATATCATTATAAGTATCCGCATCCGAGTGTGACGATGGATTGCGTGATTTTCGGGTTTGATGGTGAACGGCTGAGGGTTTTGTTGATAGAGCGAGGCGGAGAGCCTTTCAAGGGATATTGGGCGTTTCCTGGTGGTTTCTTGGAAATGGAAGAGTCAGCAGACGAGGGGGCGAAACGTGAGTTGATGGAGGAGACAGGATTGGAAGCTCCATTTGTGAAGCAGTTTCATACATTTTCAACTCCAGATAGGGATCCTCGCGAACGGGTGTTGACAATTGCCTACTATACGTTGGTACGCATGAGTGAGGTGAAGGGAATGGATGATGCGGCTCAGGCGAAGTGGTTTGTGTTGGATGAGGTGCCGCAGTTGGCATTTGACCATGGTGAAATTCTTCGTGTGGCAAAGGAGGAAATCGACAAGGAAATCCGTTTGCAGACAAAGGACTGGATAAGGATGACGGAAGGTTTTAAGGTGGATGAGGTGAAGAAGATTGAGGGAGAAATGAGAATGAAAGAATGAGAGGATGAAAAGTTAAGGTTAAATAAAGGTGAAAGGATGGATAGGAAAGAGATTGAGAGTGCTATTGGGACGTATTTGGCACAGAAAGGATATGGGCGAATGGCGTTGAAGGCGGCGATGTTTGATATGGACGGGGTGCTGTTCGATTCTATGAAGAATCATGCGAAGAGTTGGCATGATACAATGGCGCACTTTGGAATGGACTTGCCGGAATGGGAGGCGTATATGCACGAGGGGCGCACAGGAGCTGGCACTATTAATATCGTGTCTATGCGCGAACGCGGACATGAGGCAACAGAGGAGGAAATCCACAATATTTATCAATACAAAAGTGAGTTGTTCAATCTGTGTCCGAAGGCTGAAAGGATGCCTGGGGCGTATGAGCTGTTGGTGAAGGTGAAAGCGAGTGGGGTAGTGCCGATGGTAGTGACTGGCAGTGGACAAAAGACGCTACTGGAAAGATTGAACAGGAATTTTCCGGATATTTTTAAGCGGGAGCTGATGGTGACGGCTTTCGATGTGAAGTATGGAAAGCCGAATCCAGAACCCTATCTGATGGGAATGGAGAAATATAGGAATACCCTCTCCCCGGCCCTCCCCCGTAATGAGGCGGGAGTGCCATGCGGCGAGATTGCTCCAAACCATTTTATTGTGGTGGAGAATGCGCCGTTAGGGGTGCGGGCAGGTGTGGCTGCAGGGGTGTTCACGATTGCAGTGAACACTGGACCATTGCCCGATGAGGTGTTGCTCAATCAAGGGGCAAATCTGTTGTTCCATTCGATGCGGGAGTTTTGCGACGAATGGGAGAAAGTCTATGAAGAGTTGACAGTTGATAGTTGACAGTTAGGCTAACGCGATGCACGAATACCGAATGGAAAAACTATCAACTGTCAACTATCATAATGCCGTTGATGATTCTGCCGTCGATGTGACGACGGGCAGAGAAGAAACGGTCATAGTTGGTATAGGTGTCAATGCCTGAAACGTGGATGTTTTCGGGGTTGACACCTTTTTTGATGAGTTGCAGACGATTGCATTCCCAAAGGTCGATGTGCCAACGGAAGTCCTCTCCTGCTCCCCAAAGGGGAAGAGAACCATGCAGATTGTTGGGATGCATGAGAGGGTATTTCTTGGCGACTCTCTCCATTGGGAAATCTGCTTGGGCAAAAAGGTCATAAACTTCATCGCCTACTTCGAAACTTTCGGAACCTATGCCTGGACCAATGATGGCGTGAAGGTTCGATGGTTGTGTGCCATAGGTGGTTTGGAGCACATCGATGTTGGCTTCGACGATGCGTTTCTGTGTGCCTTTCCAACCTGCATGCACAGCAGAAACGACGTGAGTCGCATCGTCCCACAAGAGAACGGGGATGCAGTCAGCTGTCTTTACACAAACAAAAACGTCGGAAAGTTGGGTGGAGAGGGCATCTACTCCATCGAGTGCCAATACTTGCTCAAGCGGATTCTTGGTGAGGAAGTCCTCGTCGATAATGACAGTCTTGGTGCCATGCACCTGATGGTGAGGCATGAAAAGTCGCGAAATAGGGATGGAAACACCGCCGTCTCTTGTGGTGGAGAAGGCGGTGATATGTGAAGGAGTGGAGTAAATCAACATGAGCAGAATGAAAAGATGAGGGGTTATTCTTCGTATTCAAAGTCTTCGAGGTCTTCAATGTCATCTTCGTCAAGATACTCAATGTCCTCATCCTCAGGGGCGTCTTCGTCATCCCAACCTTCATCGTCGTCTGCTATGTCATCCATGTAGGCAAAGGTCTTGGCAGAGTGGATGATGGACTCTTGGGTGTTGATAGCAGCGATTTTGTTGCTTTCGCTGTTCATTTCTTGCCAAAGGATGTCTTTGAGTTCCTGAAGCCCTTGTTGGGCAACGGAACTGATGAATACAACAGGGATGTCGTCGGGCAGTCCTTCCTTGAGCATATCCTTGAGTTCCTCGTCTTGCCCAAGAAGGTCACATTTGGTAATGGCGAGCACTCGTCCCTTGTCGAGCAGGTCTGGGTTGAATTGTGCCAACTCGTTGAGCAGCACGTCGTATTCATGGCGGATGTCTTCAGTGTCGGATGGCACCATGAAAAGCAGCAAGGAGTTGCGCTCGATGTGACGAAGGAAACGAAGTCCTAAACCACGTCCCTCACTGGCACCTTCGATGATGCCTGGGATGTCGGCTATGACGAAGGAACGACCATCGCGATAGGAAACGATACCGAGCGAAGGTTCGAGGGTGGTGAAGGGGTAGTTGTCAATCTTCGGCTTGGCTGAAGAAATGGCATTGACAAGGGTCGATTTACCTGCATTTGGGAACCCTACGAGTCCAACGTCAGCCAAGAGTTTCAGTTCGAGAATGAAGGTGCGTTCCTGCATCGGCTCACCAGGTTGCGCATAGCGTGGTGCTTTGTTGGTGGGTGTGGCAAAATTGAAGTTACCCAAACCGCCGCGACCACCTTTCAGCAAAACTACCTCCTGCTCATGCTCCGTCACATCGCAGATGTATTCACCCGTTTCCGCATCATACACTGCAGTGCCGCATGGCACTTCGATGTAGGCATTAGCCCCTTGTTTGCCTGTCGATTTATTCTTTGAGCCATTACCACCATGCTCTGCTTGAATGTGGCGGTCATAGCGCAGATGGAGCAATGTCCAGTAGTTGCGGTTGCCACGCAGAATGACGTGTCCACCGCGACCACCATTGCCTCCGTCAGGACCTCCCTTGGGCAGATATTTTGCACGATGCATGTGGGTGGAACCGCGTCCACCACGGCCGGAACGGCAATAGATTTTTACGTAATCAATGAAATTAGAATCCATAATGTAGTGATAAAGTGAAAAGTGAAGAGTGAAAGATCTATGTTACCATTGCTAATGATTAGCCAACAACCCCAATAGCTGGTAATACTGATTTTTCATTTTTCACTTTTCACTTGTTTTTTCACTTGACGTTGTCGAGGAAGGCAAAAATTTCGCCCAACATTACTTCCTTGGAACCTTTCCAAGTGAAGGTGTTGCGGATGCCTTCCTGCTCGAACCATTTAGAAAGAGGTTCGGTCTGTTTGTGATATACTTCGAAGCGCTTCTTGATGGTTTCTTCGTTGTCGTCGGCACGACCTTGCTCAATGGCACGGTTGAGCAGACGCGCCAGGAGAGTTTCTTCGTCCACAATGAGTTCAATCATGACGCCCATGTCGTGCTTACGTTCAGCGAGCATCTTCTTGAGAGCCTCTGCCTGTGCGATGGTGCGTGGGAAACCGTCAAAGATAACTCCTTTACCTGCTGGAAGTGAGTCGTAAGTCTTGGCAAGGATGTCAATCATCAGTTCGTCGGGGATGAGTTGCCCGTTGTCGATGTATCCTTTGGCAATCTTGCCGAGTTCTGTGCCGTTTTTAATTTCACTGCGGAGCACATCGCCTGTAGAGATGTGTCCCATGCCATAGCGTGCGACGATTTCGTCGCTGTAGGTGCCTTTGCCTGAACCAGGGGCACCGAAAATAATGATATTCTTCATTTTGTTGTTTATGTTAGGAATATTTAGTTTTAATGGGTGTGATAGATTGGATAGAGCGGGTTAGTTCCCTTTCACAACATAGATGCTCTTGTAGTTGCGCCCGATGCCATCATAGTCAAGGCCATAGCCAACGATGAATTCATTTGGGATTTCCATGGCGCAATATTTCACATTGAGTGGTACTCTTAGTTTTCCCGGCTTCATGAGCAGAGCCGCAATCTCCACAGACTTTGTTCCCCTTTCTTTCAGTTTCTGGAGAAGGTTGTACATGGTGGTTCCAGTGTCAATGATATCTTCTACGATGATGACATCGCGGTCTTTGATGTCGATGGAAAGCCCAATGAGTTCCTTCACCTTACCTGTGGTGTCCATGCCGTCGTAAGAAGAGAATTTGGCAAACTGAATTTCGTGGTCGAAATTCAGTTGACGCACAAGGTCTGCTGCAAACATGAAAACACCATTCAAAATGGCTATGAGGATGGGGTTCTTCCCTTTGTAGTCGGCATTGAGTTTGTCTGCCAAAGTTGCAACTCTTTCTGCAATTTGTGTATGATGGATGAACGGCTCAAATTGCTTGTCTTTTATCGTAATCATTGTTGATGCGTGAAATCCTAATTTGACTGCAAATCTACTAAAAAAATCCCTATTTTAGGGTGAATTTGGCGATAATAACGTGAAAAAACATCACTTCAAGTGTTATTTTATCCGTTTTTACTCGTTTTTTAATTATCAAATTACTATTTTTGCACAATCAAGCATATCTCCATTTGCAAATCCTCAGAACTCTGAATTATGAAGATTTTATCCTCTGCTCAGTTAAAAATCGTAGATGCTTATACCATAGAGCATGAGCCAGTCAGTTCTACCAACCTGATGGAACGTGCGTCCCGTGCTGTTGCTGACAAGATACGTTCAAGGTGGTCAATTGACACCCCCGTTAAGATATTTGCAGGTCCTGGTAATAATGGTGGCGATGCCTTGGCGATTGCCCGCATGTTGGGCGAAACGAATTATAAGGTATATGTCTATCTTTTCAATACGTCTGAAAAACTTTCGCCTGATTGCCAAATCAATAAGCTGCGGTTGATTGATTTTCAAGATGTGAAGCAAAATATGCTGGGAGTGCGCAATGTGGAGTTTGTGGAGGTGACATCGCAGTTCACTCCTCCCAAGTTAGAAGAAGGGGATTTGGTGGTTGACGGTTTGTTTGGCACAGGACTTTCTCGCCCCTTGAATGGGGGATTTGCATCGGTCGTGAAATACATCAATGCATCGCCCGCTACGGTGGTTTCCATTGATGTACCATCGGGCTTGATGTGTGAAGACAACACTTACAATGTGATGAACCACATTGTCAAGGCAAATTTCACTTATACGATTCAATACCCTAAGTTGGCGTTTTTCTTTGCTGAGAACGAACAATATGTGGGGGAATGGGAAGTGCTGGATATTGGCATCGCGGATCCTGGCACAGAAGAAACGCTTACACCCTATTATTTCACAGAGAGGAAAGACATTCTGCCGATGCTCAGGACGCGTTCAAAGTTTGCCCATAAGGGTTCGGTGGGGCATGCCTTGCTCATTGCTGGCAAGAAGGGAATGGCAGGTGCCGCCATATTGGGCGCAAGGGCATGTATGCGCAGTGGTGTGGGGAAGTTGACCATCCGCACTCCTGAGTACAATGTCCGCAGTTTGCATACAGCGGTTCCTGAGGCAATACTTAATATTGATGTAGATGCCAGTTGTTTTAGCCAATCCTTTGACACGAGTGAATACGATGCGATGGCGATTGGTCCGGGCATCGGGACCTCTTCATATACCGTGCAGGCATTTATCGAGCAAGTCAGTATGACGAAATGCCCGATGGTGATTGATGCAGATGCTCTCAACATCATTGGCTCTCATCGTGGCTGGATTTCCCAATTGCCGCGTTGTTGTATCCTGACACCTCATAAGAAGGAGTTGTTTGGCTTAATTAGCACGACGCGCAATTCATATGAAGAATTGGAACGTACGCGTGATTTGGCTGTGCGCCAGCAGGTTTTTATTTTGATTAAGGGGGCTTACTCAGCCATTGTCACTCCAGAAGGCAATGTGTTCTTCAATTCAACAGGTAATCCGGGCATGGCGACAGCTGGTGCTGGCGATGTCTTGACTGGTATCATTCTTGCGTTGCTTGCTCAGTCTTATATGCCAGAGGTGGCAGTACGATTGGGTGTTTATCTGCATGGATTGGCAGGTGATTTGGCGGCAGAAGACCTCTGTTATGAAGGAATGATTTCTTCCGACCTTGTGGATTACCTGCCAAAGGCTTTCAAAGTGCTGTGGGAAGATAAATGTATGGTGAGAAAATAGAAAGGTATGAAAAGAAATATTATCATCTCGTTGACTTTGTGGTTGTCGCTTGTAGCGGTGGCTCAGACACAGGTGGCGGAGTTTAATCCGGGCATTGCTGCCAATGGCGTGAATTATGCGCTGCCGAAGACCTTACTGAAAGTGGATGCTTCTGCCATTAAAGTTGTTTATACGCCTGGCGAATTTGCTAAATACGCCGAACGTTATCTTCACATCAGTGGGGTGAATGCCGAGACTTCCACCACTTGGAATGTGACATCGCTGACCGTCTATCAGGAAGGAGTGCCCGACACGACGAAGGTTTATACTGTCAAGTTGAAAGACAAGACGGTGGCGCCGATGGTGCAGTTGACCAACAGCGGAATTCTGGTGGCGGTGAATGCCCATTTAGAGCAGGAAGAGCATGCCCTTCCAGACATGCGGGCCACTCATCATAAGCGGGAAGCACGTCAATATCTTACGGAAGAAATCTTGTCAGCCACATCCATTGCAAAAATGGCGGAACTGACTGCACAGGAGATTCTTGACATTCGTGAGAGCAAGAATGCGATTAAGCGAGGGCAGGTGGAGTCGATGCCTAAAGATGGGGCATCGCTTAAGATTGTGTTGGACGAACTGAATGCACAGGAAGAGGCACTTACACAACTCTTCACAGGGTATGTCGATACAACATTTGTGGCAAAATCTTATGCCATCATGCCGGCCGAAGACATTGATAAGCACGTGTTGTTCAGGTTCTCTCGTAAGTTGGGATTTGTCGAAGCCGACGATTTGGCGGGTGACCCTTATTTCCTCTCTGTGAAAAACTTGCATACGGTAGTTTTTCCTGATGAAAGAGAGACTGCTAAAAGAAAAATTGAAGGGCTGGTGTACAATATGCCCAGTATGGCACACGTTATTATCAATACGATGCAGGGAGCTGTGTACGAGCAGGATTTACCTTTCGCACAGTTCGGCATTATCGATACGCTTAGTCCGGCGCTCTTTAACAAGGGGGCTACCACTAAATTGACGCTCTATCCAGCCACGGGGGGCATCTTGCATCTGGAACAGTAACTTTCTACGTAAAGTGAGATATTAACTTTATTATTTACAAACAAAAAAATTGGAACAATGAAAAAGTATCTTGCAGAAATGGTGGGAACAATGGTTCTTACACTTCTTGGTTGCGGAACAGCCGTATCGCTTAATTGTGGTTCTGATACAGCATCTGTAGTTGGTACAGCCGTGGCTTTCGGTTTGGCTGTTGTGGCAATGGCTTACACTATTGGCGGTATCTCTGGCTGCCACATCAATCCAGCCATCACACTTGGTTGCCTTATCTCTAAGCGCATCAGTGGTAAGGATGCAGCCATGTATATGGTCTTTCAGGTGATTGGCGCCATCATTGGTGCTGCCATTCTTTTTGCTTTGACTTCTCACGATATGGCTCAGGCTGGTGGTACGCTCACTGGTGCCAACAGTTGTGGAAACCATGGTGTAGTGGTGGGTGTCATTGCTGAAATCGTTCTCACTTGCATCTTCGTGCTCGTAGTGCTCGGCACCACTGATGCCAAGAAAGGTGCAGGCAATTTTGCCGGTCTTGCCATCGGTCTGTCACTCATCCTCATCCACCTCGTAGGCATTCACTACACAGGCACTTCTGTCAACCCTGCACGTTCCATCGGTCCTGCAATCTTTGAAGGTGGTCAGGCGCTTAGCGACCTTTGGGTGTTCATCGTTGGTCCATTTGTGGGCGCTGCCATTGCCGCTGGTGTTTGGAAGATTATCGGTGAAGAGAAATAAAGGATAGAAAACTAGAAGTGAAAGTCACTTGCCATCTGAAGGCGGTGACTTTCACTTTTTAGTTTTAAACCTTTAAATATTACCGCGTCTTCTGTTGACGATGGTGACTTATATTATACTTTTAGTTTTCCCTTCCCCTCTTATTTCTTGAAGAAATCAAAGAAGAAGAATACGGCAGCATAGCGAACAGGAACGCCTTTGGCAGAACCGATGCAAGAGTTGCTGCTGTTCCTCACGGTTCCGTCTGATTCAATCTTTCCAATCGAAGAATTGCTGCCATTTCTTACCGTTCCGTTGCTTTCCACCTTTCCGATGCTGGAATTGCTGGCATTGCGGATTGTTCCGTTAGAGTCGATCTTTCCGATGCTGGCATTGCTTGAGTTGCGGATGGTGCCATCGCGCTCAATCTTACCAATGCATGAGTTGCTGCTGTTCCTCACAGTGCCGTCCGACTCAATTTTCCCGATGTACGAATTGCTGCTATTTCTCAAATCTTGAGCATTCATTGACAATGTGGTCATGCCCAATGCCAATAACAAAAGTAATTTTTTCATAAACAATCCTCCTTTTTTAGGTTTTGATGCGGCAAAGGTATGAAAAAAATCTGTAACTTTGCAAAGATTTATGGAAAAAGATAAACTTTGGAACGCAAATTATGTGAAAGTATGGTGTGCTAACTTCATGATCTTCTTTTCTTTCATGGTGGTTACGCCTTTGCTTCCGCTGTATCTGAGCGAGACATATCAGGCAGATAAAGACACGATTGGTTTTGTGTTGTCAGGCTATACATTGACGGCTTTGTTGGCACGCCCTATCGCTGGGTATATGGTGGATAGTTTTTCTCGGAAGATGGTGCTGCTGACGTGCTATTTCTTGTTCTTCGCCTTGTTTGCAGGGTATCTGATTGCAGGTACGATGACGTTGTTTGCTATTATTAGAACAGTACATGGAGCACCGATGGGAGCGGTCACTGTGGCAAACAGTACAAGTGCGATTGATGTACTGCCGTCATCAAGAAGGCCTGAAGGCATTGGTTATTATGGTTTGTCGAACAATCTTGCCACCAGCATGGCACCTACGGTGGGATTGATGATTTATGATTCTATCGGTGATTACAATGTTATATTCTTGATAGCCTTGTGTACGGCTGGTATTGGACTTGCTATCAATGCGACGGTGCATTTCCCCACAAAAGAAATTGTGCCGAACAAAGACCCGTTATCGTTTGACCGCTTCTTTCTTGTGAAGGGCTGGAGTGAGGGTTTGGTGATGGTGTGTGTGGGTTTGTCGTATGGTGTGCTTGCCACTTATCTTGCCATTTACGGAAAGGAGGAATTGGGTATGACAGCAGGAACCGGGGCTTGGTTTGCCGTGTTGTGTACGGGGTTGATTCTCTCGCGTCTGATTGGTGCCCGTTCCTTGCGGAAAGGGAAGGTGGTGGAGAATGTGAATCATGGCATCCTCATCAGTGTGCTTGGCTATCTGCTCTTTGCCATGCTGAAGAATCCGATAGGGTATTATGGTGCAGCCATCATCATTGGCTTGGGCAATGGTCACATCTGGCCTGGCATGCAGACAATGTTCATCCATTTGGCTCCTAATAACAAGCGTGGTACTGCCAACTCTTCCCTGCTCACCTGTTGGGATATTGGCATGGGCTTGGGTGTCGTGTTGGGTGGCATGGCGATTCATCATACAGGCTACTCGGCTGCCTTTTGGTTCGCTTTTGTGGTTAATCTCGTAGGAGTTTTCTTCTATTTTATATATGTGAAGAACCACTTCAAGAGAAACCGTTTGCGCTGACCTCTTGTTTGGGTGATGGAAAAAACGTACCCCTCGATTACGATGAGGCGTACTCGAGGGGTACGGTTTGTCGTAGTCTAGGGGTACGGTTCTTGTTATATAGGAGTGGAGATGCTTAGTAATTCTCCTTTTTCAGTTCAAAGTAAGCTTGTGGGTGGTTGCATACAGGACAAACCTCAGGCGCCTCTTTGCCGACATGGATGTGTCCACAGTTGCGGCACTGCCAGATGCAGTCTCCGTCGCGTGAGAAGACAATCTTCTGCTCGATGTTCTCGAAGAGTTTCTTGTACTTCTCCTCATGCACTTTCTCGATGGCAGCCACACCTTCGAAGAGGTCGGCTATCTCATTGAATCCTTCTTCGCGGGCTTCTTTTGCCATGCGTGGGTACATGTCAGTCCATTCGTCGTTCTCGCCTTGTGCTGCATCCTTCAGGTTGTCGAGTGTTGAACTGATGCCGTGGATGAGTTTGAACCAGAGTTTTGCATGCTCTTTCTCCTGATTTGCAGTCTCGGTGAAGAGTTCGGAAATCTGTTCAAATCCCTCCTTCTTTGCCTTGGATGCATAGTAGGTGTACTTGTTTCGTGCTTGTGATTCGCCAGCGAACGCGGCCCAAAGGTTCGCTTCCGTCTTGGTGCCTTTCAAATCTTTACTCATAGTTTTTCTTTTGTTGTTTGATTAATAAAATAACACCAGGCATCATGCCGTAGGGCTTGCGTCATAGCGTTCGCCTTGTGATGCATGGTGTATGGAGTTTTTGTTTTACTTTTTCTTGGACTTCTTTGCCTTCTTGCCACCAGTCAATGCCTCGCTGATTTTCTCAGCACGGAGCATCACCTCTGCATAGCGGCGACCCAGTTCGCGATAGCCTTCAGCCGTGAAGTGCAGGTGGTCGAAGTTGCCTTTGCAGCCCAGTGAAGGAACTACATAGGCTGTAGGAATGACTAGTGGCATGGTGGCAATCACTGTGTTGTGAAGTTCGCATGCGCCATTCTCCTGCTGTGACATCAGTTCTCCAACGAGCAATGGGCATGCCTCAGCCTCCAGATTTAAGTCTTTCAGCATGCGCTCATAAATCAGTTTCACGCGCTCAGGCCAGTCTTGCTGTCCATTGTCTGTGCATCCCTGATGAAGGAGGATTCCCTTGATGACACCATGTTTCTGTGCCAACTTAGCCATTTCGATGAGGCGCTGATAGGGATGGTTATCATACTCTTTGCAGAAGTTCTGAAGCCAGTTGGCTGATTTGGCGATATAAGCCTGTGACTTATCCTCGTCGAAGAGGTCGATGCTGCATCCGCCAATAGCCACGTTGATGACACCGATGCTGATGTTCTCAGGCGTCTTTTCCACCATCGTGCGGCCGAAATAGTCGGCGGGAGTCAGACCGTTGTTCTCACGGCAAAGTGGGGGAACGGCCACATACCATTTTCCTTTCTCTCGACCAGTGCGCTTGAAGTCAACTGCTGCCATCATCTTGAAACGTGTGTTGAGGTTCTCGCGGTCTTGGGGTTCGATACGTGCATTGCCCTCCATGTTAGATTGTCCGAAGCAGAGGTAGATGTGGAAGTTGGGGTCAAACTTTGTGGGTTGTTGAATCTCACCGGCGATGTTTGCGCCATCGTTAAAGTTCAGCACAGTATTCTTCTCGTAGAAACTGGTAAGTGCTCCTTTTTCGTCCTGTGCATAGCCAAGACACGCTGCAAGAGCAAGCGCAACTGTTAAACAGATTCTTCTCATAATTGATAATGATATTAAATAGGTAAGAATTTTTGTGTAAAGGTAGGACTATTTGAGTAAAGTACAAAATAAAAGGATGGCAAAAAAACAAAAAGAGCCTCTTTTTCTTCATTTCCTTTCCGGAATGTTACGAAATCGAAAGAATTAGTAACATGGTTGAAAAGATATGTAGTGGGAAATGGCTAACTTTGCAAACAAAACCTCAAAACCTATTGATCAATGAGAAAATTATTTCGTTTTTTAACAATGATTGGCGGGGCATCGCTTTTTGCCCTGCAAGCATCGGCACAAAATCCTTTTGTGCAAACATGGTTTACCAGCGACCCCGCGCCGATGGTACATGGTGACCGAATCTATGTCTATACAGGGCACGATGAAGACAAGGCAGACTTCTTTTGGATGCAGGAGTGGCGTGTCTATAGTTCTGCCGACATGGTGAACTGGACAGATCACGGAAGTCCTTTGGCTTTGGAAAGTTTCAGTTGGGCAGACGATCGTGCATGGGCGAGTCAGTGCATAGAGCGCAATGGTAAGTTCTATTGGTACATCTGTGCTCATTCCCGTCTCTCTGGCGGTATGGCGATTGGTGTGGCTGTGGCAGATTCTCCCACAGGTCCTTTCCGCGATGCCATTGGCAAGCCTCTCTATGAAAATGGCAGTTGGGATCATATTGACCCCACTGTGTTCATTGATGATGATGGTCAGGCATGGCTCTATTGGGGCAATCCTCGCATCTACTACCTGAAGTTGAATGAGGACATGATCAGCATCAATGGTGAGGTGAAGCAGATGGAGATGACAGAAGAGGGTTTCGGCGCTCCCGATATGGCAAAGCGTGACAAGAACAAAAAGTATAAGGACACCTATACCGAAGGTCCTTGGATTATGAAGAAGCCACAAGTGGGGGAGGCAAAGAAGGGGGCGAAGGCAACCAAAGGTTATTATCTCCTCTATGCAGCAGGTGGAGTGCCTGAGCACATTGCTTATTCAGAGGCACCTACGCCAGAAGGCCCTTGGACATATAAGGGAACCATCATGCCTGAAGGTGGCACAGGTTCATTTACCAATCATTGCGGTTATGAGCGTTTCAAAGGGCATGATTACTTCTTCTATCACACTGGTAAGCTGCCTGGTGGTGGCGGCTTCGGCCGTAGTGTGGCTGTAGAGGAGTTTAAGTTCAATCCTGACGGTACATTCCCAACCATTCAGCCTACAGGCAAGGGGGTGGACCCCGTTGGTATGTTCAATCCATACGAGCGTGTGGAAGCTGAGACCATGGCATTCTCAAAAGGTGTGAAGAGTGAGTGGAATGATGAGACGGGTGTTTATATTTCTGAAACACATGATGGCGACTACATCAAGTTGCAGGCTGTCAACTTTGGCAAGAAAGTGCCTCGCACCTTCACCGCATGTGTGGCAAGTGCTTTGCGGGGTGGTGCTATTGAGGTGCGTATTGACAGCCTCGAAGGTAAGGTGATTGCACGTCTTGAAGTGGGGCACACTGGTGGCTGGGAACAGTGGAAAGAAGAAGTTGTTGACATTCGCACTCCTGTGGCAGGTGTTCACGACCTCTACTTTGTGTTTAAAGGGAGAAAGGGCGTGAAGGTGTGCAACTTCGACTGGTGGAAGTTCCGTGGCATTGAAGAGTGTAATATGCCGCTCTTTACCACGAAATATACTGCAGACCCCTCTCCATTGGTGGTAGGTGACACGCTGTTCCTCTATACTTCCCACGACGCTCATCCGGAAGACATTCCAGATGAGAATGAGAAGAATTCTGCAGGTTTCTTCATGTATGATTGGCTGCTTTGGTCAACGACTGATATGGTCAACTGGACAGAGCACGGTGCTGTGGCGTCGCTCCGTGATTTCGAATGGCGCAGTCGTGAGAATGGTGGTTGGGCTATCCAGACAGTGGAACGTAATGGCAAGTTCTACCTTTATGCGCCACTGCATGGACATGGCATCGGCGTATTGGTGGCAGATTCTCCATACGGACCGTTCAAAGACCCGCTTGGCAAGCCGCTTGTGTGGCAACAGGAACATTGGGATGACATTGACCCATCTGTATTCGTTGATGACGACGGACAGGCATATATGTATTGGGGCAACCCTCATACCTATTATGTGAAACTAAACGAGGATATGATTTCAACAAGTGGTGACATTCATGTGCTCAATCATCAAGACGGTGTGATGCGTCCTGTTAAAGAAGAAGGCGCCAAGATTAACCTCCGAGTGCCTGCTCATCAGAAAGCCAACTGGGCTATTCAGCACTATCAGGAAGGCCCTTGGTTCTACAAAAGAAACGGGCATTATTACATGGCTTTCGCATCTACTTGCTGCCCTGAGGCTTTGGGTTATGCCATGAGTGATGGTCCTACAGGCAAGTGGACGGAAATGGGTTACATCATGCGTCCAACAGAGCGTGACCGTGGCAATCACCCTGGCATTTGTGATTATAAGGGCAAAAGTTATGTGTTTGGTCAGAACTATGATATCATGCACATTGACACTTGGGTACATCATGAACGTCGTTCTGTGAGTGGTCAGGAAATTACTTACAACCCCGATGGTACCATTCAGGAGATTCCTTACTGGCTCGATCAGAACCCGATGAAGCAAATCGAATACCTCAATCCTTACAAGCGTGTAGAGGCTGAAACCATGGCTTGGGGTAAGGGTCTGAAGAGTTCTAAGATGGGTATTAAGAATACAGGTGTTGTGAAGGATATGCCATATTCGACAGGTCGTGTGAACATGTATATTACAGACATTGACGAAGGGGAGTACATTCGTGTGCGTGGTGTTGACTTCGGTAGCGAAGGTGCCAAGAAGTTCTTGGCTAGTGTGGCATCAGCCAAGGGTAATGGAAATATTGTTCTGCGTATTGACGAAATAGAAGGAAAGGAAATCGGTCGTGTGGCGGTGAAGGCAACTGGTGCAGACGAGAAGTTCAGCACGGTCAGCACGAAAGTGGAGAATGTGAAGGGTGTGCACGACCTCTATCTGCACTTCGAAAATATGAATGGAACATTCAACTTCGACTGGTGGCAGTTCCAGTAATTGAAGAAGAAGCTAATTGAGAAATTGTTCGATGGTCGTTGTCCAATCCGTAGAAGGTGGGGCGACGACCATTCCTTTTTGAGTTATCGAGGTCTCGGCATGGAGTGTGTGGAATCCCAGTTTCTTTGCCGCTTCCACATTCGGTGTCGAGTCATCGATGAAAAGACATTCCTCCGCTTTAGCCCCGATGTCTTCCAATACTTTCAGGTAGATGCCATCATTCGGTTTTGCCATGTGCATCTCTTGCGAAAGGAATGTGTAATCGAAAAGTTTATTGACCACGTCTTGCCCGCCAAAGCATTGATTGACAATTTTTTGCCAATGTGCATCGTTGGTGTTAGATAGCATGCAGATGGTGTAACCTCTTTGCTTTAACTCCTTCAACTTTTCTAGTCTATAGGGTGGTATGGCAATGCAGCAAGCGTTCCAAGCCTCCAACACCTGCTCTCTTGTTGTGCCTTCTTTACAATACTTTCTTATCCCTTCCAGAAAAACCTCGGTTGTGATGTCACCTGTTTGGTAGAGGTGCATGGCGGCATTTGCCACAATGCCTTCTCCCAGTACTGCTGCTTTCGTGCCCGCAGGTATCGTCATTTCCTTCTTCTCGAAAACACTGAGGTCAATGCCCAATGCCTGCATCTGCTGCATGCAGTGTTTCAGGTCAATGTCGAGGAGCACTCCTCCCAAATCAAAAATGATAGTCTTTGTCATTCTTATGTCCTATGGCAAATTGTAAATGTTATATGTTAAATCGTACATCATTTGATGTGTACGTCCATCTGTTGGAATGGAATTTCGATGCCTGCCTTGCCTAATTCCTTATACACCTTTTCGGTGGTGTCAAACCGTACGGGCCAATAGTCGGTTGCTTTCACCCATATACGCATCTGAAAGACAATGCTACTCGTGCTCATTGTTGTCATGGGGATGAACGGTGCAAACACGCCTGACTGCATGATGCGTTCGTCGGCATTGATGACATTCATCAGTACTTGCCTTACTTCGTCAGGATCCGTGCCATATGCCACCTCTACATCAAGGTCAATGCGTCGTGTCGGTGCCTTGGTCGAATTCTTCAAACTCCCTGTTGCCAAAGGTCCGTTGGGGATGATGATGGTTTGATTGTCCATTGTGTCCAGTACTGTGCTGAAGATTTGAATTTCCCTTACAGTCCCCGCAAATCCCTGTGCTTCAATGTAGTCACCCACCTTATAAGGTTTTAGCATTAGAATCAGCACACCGCCTGCAAAGTTTTGCAACATGCCGCTCAAAGCCATACCTACAGCAATGCCCGCTGACGCAAACACTGCCAAAAAGGAACTGGTGTCGATGCCTAAAATGCCGATGATGATGATGGCTAAGATTAGGTTCAGCGAGATAGATACGAGGCTATTCAGGAATGAAGTCAGTGATGCCTCCACTTTCCGTTTCTGTGTCACCGCTCGCAATGCTTTTATCGCATACTTGATGATGAACCGCCCCGCAAAATAGACGATAATAGCCAACAGTACATTTTTCCCAAATTGAACCACATAGCCAATCATATCGCTCATGGCTATCTTGCTGAAATCCAAATTGCTCAGTTCTGACACAATGTCATGTCCCGTGCCGATGCTATTGTCTGCACTCATTGTTCCCATGATTGCTTCTTCCATGCTTCTGTTTTCTTTCTTTTATTGGTTATCTTGAGTCTCCACCTCCTCAGTTGCCTCCAGCAGGGTATCCTCATCTGCTGGAATCGGGTATTTCACATTTTCTTTCACGCCCAGTTTCTTTAACTGGTTTGCCTTCTGTACGATGCCCATGCGCCCGTTGTACTTCGACTCCAGTTCGGCACAGTCATCGTTGGCCCTGCGCAGATGCTCCTTTAGCGTGTCAAACTCCTTGATGAATGCACCCACACGTTTTAGTAATTCCTCGGCCATCACAAACACCTGCTTCTCGTTTTCGTTTTGTAGATATTGCCGCCAAGCCGCATGAATCATCGTCAGAATCGCCATTAGATTCTGCTGTCCCGTGATGAAGATTTTCTTGCTGAATGCCTCGTTCCAAAGTCCGGGCTCCGTTGTCAAAGCCAGCTGCAGCGCACCCTCGTAGGGGATGTACATGATGACAAAATCCACCGTTGTGCGAGGTGCTTTCACATAGCGGCTGTATTCCTTGGCAGAAAGTTTCTTGAACTGTTCCCTCACACTCCTCACCACTTCCCGTGCCAGCACCTTCCGCTGAGCCTCATCATCCGTCTCCACGTACTTTGCATAGGCATCAATTGACATCTTCGCGTCGATAATCACGTCCTCATTGTTCGGATAGTGCAAAATCGCATCAGGCACCATTCTTGCTCCGCTTTCTTCATTCAGCACAGGATTCCCATGCTCATCCGTCAATGTGTTCTGTAAGTCGAAATCACGCCCCATCACCAGCCCTTGACTCTCCAGCAGGTTCTTCAGCGTCATCTCGCCCCAGTTACCTTGAATCTTGTTGCCGCCCCTCATCACATTCGTCAGATGAGTGGCTGTCTCGTTAATTTTGGTTGTCTGCTCTGCCATCGACCTCAACTGCTCGGATAGCGATGCCGTCTGCTTCGCCGTCTCCGCATTCGTGTTGTGGATAGCCTTCTGCAACTCCTCAATATGTTGCCGCAGCGGATTCGTCAGTACCTGCATCGACTCTGTATTCTGCGACTTCAACTTATTCGCCTGCTCATCCAGCACCTTTGTGGCCAGATTCTGAAACTGCTCCTGCACCGTCTTCAACTGCTCCGCAAACTGCTCCCTTAGCGTCCGTTGCTGTTCGGCAAATCGTTCCTCACGCATCCTCGCCTCACTTACCGCCCACTCCTGCTCCGCCTTCAACTGCGTGGTGGCACGTTCCTGTCCCAATCGTGCCTCCTGTAGCAGCGACTGCACTTTTTCTATCTCTCTCTTCAATTGCTCCGTTGTTGCCTCAGCCTGCTGTCTCATCTTCCCCTCCTGCTCTAGTTGCTGCTTTGCCAACAGAAGACCCGCGTCCGCATCCTTTCGCTTGCTGTTAGTCCACAGCCAGCCTACAATGACACCCACTGCCACTCCGATAACCAAATAAAACAATTCCATCATGCAATACATTATATTCTAAAACACTGCAAAGGTACGGAAAATCGGACAAAAAGCGAAAAGAAAGACCTGTTTTTTGTTTGTGCTTGACTCATTGCCCCAAGGACTGTTGGGCATCTTGCACCATACTTTTCGCTTGTGTCTTCATGTCAACAAAAGGGAATTTCCAGCCATTCCAAGGGGAGTATAATCGGAAAAATCGGGATAAATTTGTTTTTTCTCTCACTTATCCGTACCTTTGCATCGTGGTATGTTTTATACTGCACTCATTATTATATATAGTAGATAAGAAAACATGAACGTACTTGAACTTTCCGAACAGGAAATTAACCGCAGAAATAATCTGCAAGCACTGAAAGATATGGGCATTGAACCATATCCGGCTGCCGAATACCCAACAAACGCTTTCTCAACGGACATCGTGGCTGAGTTTAAGGATCCTGAACTGGATGTAGAGGGCAATCCGAAAGAACCGCTTCGAGAGGTGTGCATCGCTGGGCGCATGATGAGCCGCCGTGTGATGGGTAAGGCCAGTTTTGTGGAGTTGCAGGACTCGAAAGGTAGGGTGCAGGTGTATGTGACAAGGGATGACATCTGCCCGGAGGAGAACAAGGATCTGTATAACGTAGTGTTCAAGAAGTTGCTGGATTTGGGTGACTTCATTGGTGTGAAAGGTTTTGTGTTCCGCACCCAGACGGGCGAGATCAGTGTGCATGCACAGTCGCTTACGGTGTTGGCGAAGAGCCTGAAGCCGCTGCCTATCGTGAAAGAGAAAGACGGTCAGGTGTTCGATGCGTTTGAAGACCCCGAATTGCGATACCGTCAGCGTTATGTGGATTTGATCGTGAACAACGGTGTGAAGGACACGTTCTTGAAACGTGCCACGATTCTGCGCACCATGCGTCAGGTGTTTGATGAGGCGGGCTTTACGGAAGTGGAAACTCCTATCCTTCAGCAGATTGCGGGTGGCGCATCGGCTCGTCCTTTCATCACTCATCACAATGCGCTGAACGTGGATCTTTATCTGCGCATCGCTACGGAACTCTATCTGAAGCGTCTGATTGTGGGTGGTTTTGAAGGTGTGTATGAGATTGGCCGCAACTTCCGAAACGAGGGTATGGATAGAAGTCACAACCCAGAGTTTACCTGCATGGAGTTGTATGTGGCTTACAAGGACTATAACTGGATGATGACGTTTACGGAGCAGTTGCTGGAGAAGATTTGCGTGGCTGTGAACGGAACGACAGATGTGAAGATTGGTGACAATGTCGTGAGTTTCAAGGCTCCATACCGCCGTTTGCCGATTTTGGATGCCATCAAGGAAAAGACAGGTTTCGACTGCGAAGGCAAATCGGAAGAGGAGATTCGTGCATTCTGTTTGCAGAAGGGCATGGAGGTAGATGAGACGATGGGTAAGGGCAAATTGATTGACGAACTCTTTGGAGAGTTCTGTGAGGGTTCGTTCATTCAGCCAACCTTCATCACCGACTATCCTGTGGAGATGTCGCCGCTGACGAAGATGCACCGTTCGAAGGCGGGTTTGACCGAACGCTTCGAGTTGATGGTGAATGGTAAGGAGTTGGCAAATGCCTACTCTGAGTTGAACGACCCCATCGACCAGGAGGAGCGTTTTGTGGAACAGATGAAACTGGCTGACAAGGGAGACGACGAGGCGATGGTGATTGACCACGACTTCTTGCGCGCTCTTCAGTATGGTATGCCTCCCACATCGGGTATCGGCATCGGTATCGACCGTTTGGCTATTCTGATGACGGGGCAGCCTACTATTCAAGAAGTGCTTTTGTTCCCCACCATGAAGCCAGAGAAGAAGGCACCTCGTGACAGCGTGGAGAAGTTTGTGGAAATCGGTTTCTCTGAGGACATCGTACCTGTGTTGTATAAGGTGGGTTACAATCTGGTGAGCGACCTCGAAGGTGGCAATGCCCAGAAGATTCAGCAACAGATTGGTGAGGTGCTGAAGAAGTACAAACTCGACATTCAGAAACCGACGGTGGACGAAATCAGCAATATTGTTAGTAAAGTTAAAAATGAATAGCGAATAGTGAAAAATCTAAGTTACTTTCCATCTGGATGGCAGGTAATGTGGATTTTTCACTATTCACTTTTCATTATTCACTTAATAAAATAGATTATGCAGTTTCAGTCTTGTGGTAGAGTGGCAGTTTTGGGTGGCGGTAGTTGGGCTACAGCCATTGCTAAGATTGTTATGCACCATGAAGAAAAGATAACTTGGTATATGCGCCGTGATGATCGTATTGAGGATTTCAAGCGCATGCACCATAATCCGGCTTATTTGACAGGAGTTCACTTCGATGTGGAGCGAATCAATTTCTCCAGCGACATCAACGAGGTGGTGAAGAATAATGACACGCTCATTTTTGTCATTCCGTCGCCTTACATCAAGAGTCACTTGAAGAAGTTGAAGGCGAACATGAGGGAGAAGATGATTGTGACGGCGATTAAGGGTATTGTCCCTGAGGAGAGCCTGACGGTGAGCCGCTATTTCGAACGGCAGTACAATGTGCCAGAGGAGCAGGTGGCATGCATCGGAGGTCCGAGTCATGCAGAAGAAGTGGCCCTTGACCGTTTGTGCTATTTGACGGTCGGATGCAGCGATTTGGCCAATGCTCAGGTGGTTGCAGACTTATTCGCCAACAAATATGTGAAGACCAATGTTTCGCCAGACATTGAGGGTATTGAGTTTTCATCAGTGCTAAAGAATGTGTATGCCATTGCGGCGGGTATCTGCCACGGTTTGAAATTGGGAGACAATTTTCAGGCGGTGCTGGTGGCAAATGCGTTGCAAGAGATGAAAAGGTTCCTTAGAGCTGTACAGCCAGAAGACCGTCATGTGAGTGATTCTGCCTATCTGGGTGATTTGTTGGTGACGATGTACTCGAACTTCTCGCGCAACCGTGTTTTCGGTACGATGATAGGGCAAGGGTATTCCGTGAAGACGGCACAGTTGGAAATGGAAATGATAGCAGAGGGCTATTACGGTACTAACTGCATGAAGATTCTCAACAAACGTTATCATGTAAACATGCCGATACTCGATGCTGTCTATAACATTCTTTACGAGAAAATTTCACCAAGTGTAGAGATAAAGATATTAAGTGACTCGCTGAGATAAGGCTGTGGCAGATTGCTGCAGGAAGAATATGTAAAACAAGTCTTAAATAAATACTATTATGAAAATTGACATGAGTAAAGCGGCGTCGTTTGTGGATGCCGATCTGTTGAAGGCTTTCAAACCTAAAGTAAGAGAGGCTCAAGAGGCTCTTGAGCAGGGTACATGTGCCGGTAACGATTTTCTGGGATGGCTTCATTTGCCCAGTTCCATCACTCCTGAATTTATCGCGGAACTGAATGCCACCGCCAAGGTGTTGCAGGAGAATTGTGAGGCTGTCGTGGTGGCAGGTATCGGTGGTTCATATCTCGGTGCCCGAATGGTGATCGACGCACTTTCCAATTCATTCGGTTGGTTGCAGCCATCGAAGGCTCCACGCATTCTGTTTGCTGGCAACAATATTGGCGAAGATTACCTCTCAGAATTGATAGGCTATTTGAAAGGTGTGAAGTTTGGTGTCATCAATATTTCCAAGTCTGGTACAACAACGGAAACTGCCATCACGTTCCGTCTGCTGAAGAAAATGTGTGAGGATCAGCGTGGCAAGGAAGAGGCAAAGAAGGTCATCGTTGCCATCACCGATGCCAAGAAAGGAGCAGCCCGCACCACTGCCGACAAGGAAGGTTACAAGTCATTCATCATCCCCGACAATGTGGGTGGACGTTTCTCAGTGCTCACTCCTGTAGGCTTGTTGCCCATCGCTGTGGCAGGTTTCGACATTGCCGCATTGGTGAAAGGTGCGCAGGACATGGAGAAGCAGTGCGGCATCGACATTCCTTGCCAAGAGAATCCAGCAGCCATTTACGCAGTGATTCGCAACGCACTCTATATGAGCGGCAAGAAGATTGAGATTATGGCTAACTATCAGCCTAAACTCCACAATCTTGGTGAATGGTGGAAGCAACTCTACGGTGAAAGTGAGGGTAAGGACAAGAAGGGTATCTTCCCCGCATCGGTGGACCTCACGACCGACCTCCACTCGATGGGGCAGTGGATTCAGGATGGCGAACGCACCATCTTCGAGACAGTGATTTCTGTGGAGAAGCCCAACACTTGTCTGGCTGTGCCTTCTGACGAAGAGAATCTCGACGGTCTGAATTTCCTGGCAGGCAAGCGCATCGACGAAGTGAACAAGATGGCAGAACTCGGCACTCAACTCGCTCACGTCGATGGTGGTGTGCCCAACATCAAGATCAGCATCGAGAAACTGGACGAGTATAACATCGGTCAACTCATCTATTTCTTCGAGAAGGGTTGTGGCATTTCTGGTCTCATCCTCGGTGTCAATCCGTTCAACCAGCCCGGTGTGGAGGCTTACAAGAAAAACATGTTCGCCCTCCTCAACAAGCCTGGTTACGAGGCAGAAAGCAAGGCTATACAAGAACGTTTAAAATGATGTATAATTTGCAAATTGTACATTGTAAATAGTCAAATAGAAAAAGATGAAGTATGATACAATTTCTCCCGGTGTGAAATACATCGGTGTGGATGACTTGGACATAGACCTGTTTGAGGGACAGTACGAAGTGCCGCTCGGCGTTTCCTATAATTCCTATCTGATTCTCGATGAGAAGATTGCCATCATGGATACGGTGGATGCCACAAAGACTGACGAGTGGGTGAAGAACCTTGATGCGGCTCTCGGTGGCAAGACGCCTGACTATCTGATTGTGCAGCATCTCGAGCCCGACCACGGAGGTAGCGTGAAGTTCATCATGGAGAAGTATCCCAACATGACGGCTATATGCTCGCAGAAGGCTGTGGCGATGTTCAAGCGTTTCTTTGACGTTGATTTCGGCGCACGTCTGCAAGTGGTGAAGGAAGGGGAAACCCTCTCGCTGGGCGAACACACCCTGCAGTTTTTCATGGCTCCGATGGTGCACTGGCCCGAAGTGATGGTCACTTATGACCAGAAGTCCAAGATACTCTTCTCTGCTGATGGCTTTGGTAAGTTCGGTGCCCTCTGCAAGGAGGAAGAAGATGATGAGGGTTGGGCATGTGAGGCTCGCCGCTACTACTTCAACATCGTGGGCAAGTATGGCGCGATGGTGCAGAACCTCTTGAAGAAGGCTGCCACACTCGACATCCAGAAGATTTGTCCGCTACATGGTCCCGTGCTTGAAGAAGACCTCGGCTATTACATTGGCCTCTACGACACTTGGAGCAAATACGAGCCTGAGACTACAGGCATCTTCATTGCCTATTGTTCCCTGCATGGCAACACCGCCAAGGCTGCCCAGGCACTCGCCGACATCATCAAGGAGAAGAGCGACGTGAAAGTGTCCATCGCCGACATCGCTCGCGATGACCTGCACGAGTGCGTGGAAGATGCTTTCCGCTACGACCGCATGGTGCTTTGCGCTCCCACCTACGATGGCGGCATCATGCCCATCATGGAGGATTTCATCAACCACCTCCGCATCAAGACTTACCAGAATCGCAAGGTGGCTTTCGTGGAGAATGGCACATGGGCGCCTGCTTCGGGCAAGATGATGCGCGAGCAGATGGAGGCGATGAAGAACATCACCATCATCGAGCCTATCGTTACTGTCGAGTCAACCGTGAAGGCTAAGACGATTGAAGACCTCAAGGTGCTGGCAGACGCGTTGCTGGTATAAGAAATAGAGCAGAAAAGAATGAGGCTGTGTCAAAAGTAACTGACACGGCCTCTTTTTTTACTTATACGAAACAA
>SAMEA3663246__coassemble_157_pt1 | contig 25585 bp, 16 predicted proteins | sample SAMEA3663246__metabat2_low_PE_034 | metagenome-assembled genome bin SAMEA3663246 (sample SAMEA3663246) | pig gut metagenome | biome: pig gut; feature: pig-associated habitat; material: faeces | place: China | collected 2013
TATTATGGCGTCTCGGACGCTGCGTGATTATTCAAATTTTTAACGAACTATTGATAGATAGTATCTATCATTAATATTTATAAGAGGCTTAACAGTTTGTCTTCTCTGATAACTTTGGTTGTACTTTACCTGCAAGAACAAGAATCTTTTTACCGTTGAGATAGATATGAACTTGTAAGCTATTTTATTGCATTCAGAATCTGCTCAGCATGAATCTTGGTCTTTATCTCCTTTGGAGTGAAGATACGTTCAATGATACCTTCCTCATTGACAAGATAAGTGGTGCGGAGTGTGCCAATTGTTCTGCGACCACACGCAACCTTTTCACCCCATGCACCAAGCGATTGGAGCAACTCGGTACTTGTGTCAGCAATAAGTGGGAACTCCAAACCCTGTGCATCAGCAAATTTCTTCTGCAACTCCTGTTTGTCCTTGCTTACACCAATAATCTCATAGCCAAGTTCTGCTAACTCCTGCTTATGTGCTTGTAGCGAACATGCTTCAGCAGTACAACCGCTTGTGTTTGCCTTCGGATAAGTGTAGAGCACGATCTTGCGTCCACGATAATCACTTGACTTAATTTCATTTCCGTGCTGGTCAATGCCAAGCACCTCTGGTATTCTATCACCGATATTCATAATTGTTTTGTATTTAGTTGTTTATAATTCTCTTACAAAGTGTGGGTACAATTCTTCTCCTAAATGAGGATTGTATTCGAAACCTTCATAACTGAATGCCTTCAGTTCTTCTGAATTTATGATCTGATTGGTCAAGATATAGCGCACCATAGCTCCACGACATGATTTTGCCCATACTGCTTGCATCTTCAATCCACCATCTTTCTGTCTTACATAAAATAAGGGGTGAATGACTTTAACTTCCTCACAAACTCTCTTCCAATCGAAAAGATGTTCATACTCTTCTGTTGAAAGGTGAACCAACATGCCATCATCCTTTTTTACGCTATCTATCAGAACATCTGTTAGTTTATCTTTCCAGAACGTATTGATAGGTTTATCTTCTGTCATGGCAAGTTTCACGCAGTGTTCCATGCGATAAGGTACAATGGCATCCAATGGGCGCAGCAAACCATAGAGGAAACATGTAATCCAAAGATGTTCTTGTCCGAATGTAAGAGCATCCTTGCTTAAGGTCTTTGCCTTCAGATGCTTGTAGGCCTGACCATTGTAAGCCATGATTGCCGGAAGTTTCTCTGCCATATGGAAGTTCTGGTATCTGCGCCAGTTTTCTGCTGCAAGTGAGCGACTGCAATCCAGTTCCTTTGCCAAAGTGTCAATATCGCACAAAGCCATCTCTGCTGCCAGCTCGTTGGCAACAGTCTGAAAGATTGGTGTCGTCAGAGGTTGAACCTCAGAGCAATCGTTCATTATTTTGGCATTAGCAAGTAGTATCTGCATCTTTTATTTAACTATCTTATTATTCGTTGTAAATTGCGATCTTTATGACGCCATCTTCCTTGTTTTCAAAGAATCAATGGCAACTGGAGTATATTCTGGGTGTATAATGCCATTGTATTTTCTGCCTGGTGTTTGTTCCATAGGCATACATAAGAGGCCGTGTCAGTTACTTTTGACACAGCCTCTTCATTATATCAGAGAATCAATTTACTCTTCAACTGCAGCCTGCGCGGCGGCTAACGGAAACTGATTATCAGCACTTTACGGCGAATCTGGGAAACATTTGGGAAACATTATGAGCATATACTGCACATTCTGCACCCGATTTCCTCAAAATATCCGACCATTTTTGCCACTTCGACTACTTTTCGATATTTTAATTGTTAAACACTATTGTTAGAACACACATTGCATTACGACTTTTCAGCACGTTCTGCAAATTTTGCTTGCAAAATTAATAATTTCTCATGACATTACGGTCGTTTTGCACGTTTTTCTTGCAGAATGTGTCTGTTTTTAATATAAATTAAGGCAAAAACCACATCCAGTTACCAAATTCTTGTTTCGATTAAAAGAAAAACGGATGGATTTTAATGCCGGAAGTTTAGGTTTAAGTTTAGATGTTCTTATATATATAATAAGGTGTGCTAAACTCAAATCAGGAAAGAAGAAGGTTTAATCTCTAAGTTTAGAAGTGCATGTATAATACATGGGTAAACGTAAACCTAAACTTTACAGAATGAAATGACTTGATGTTTCCCAAAAAACACATTTTCTTTTTACTGAAGATGAACCGTTCTAATCTCTCCCCTTCTCATTCCACTTTCCTTTTAACTGAAAAATGCTCTATTTAAATCTGACGTTTCTGCTTTCGGAAGTCGATAAAATTAGGTTGCAAAGGTAACTGTTGCTCCTTCATCTGTCCAAGGTAATCCATTGGTACGACTTAAAATCTCCACTATTTTCGAGTCGTTTTGGGAGCAGATTATCTTTACTTCAATAGCGATTTTTCCCGTTTCGCATACTTTCTTCTTTTATTTCGCGCGTAGATATTTTAATTTTGCAGCTAAAAATTGACGAGAAGATGAATAAAATGATTTTTATATTGGCAACTGCGCTGGCGCTGGTGGGTTGCGGACAGCAGGGGGCTGAGGAGAAAACACCTGCAACGGATTTCGAGACGATGACAGTTTCGAAGCAGGACATTACGCTGGAACAGTCGTACCCTGCTCAGATTGAAGGACGGCAGAGCATAAAGATTATTCCGAGAGTGGAAGGTTATCTGCACCAGATATGCGTCAAGGAGGGACAGCGTGTGAAGAAAGGTCAGGTATTGTTCGTCATCGACCAAGCATCGTATCAGGCTGAGGTGAGGGCTGCTGAAGCAAATGTGGCGGTGGCGAAGGCTGGTGAAGAGACGGCACTTCTGAATTACGACAGTAGGAAGACACTCTACCAGAAGAATGTCGTATCTGACTACGATCTGCGCACGGCAACTGCCAACCTCGCGATGGCGAAAGCGCAGTCGCAACAGGCGCAGGCACAGTTGCAGTCGGCACGCACCAACCTGTCATATACCGTACTCCGTAGTCCTTCTGACGGTGTGGCAGGTAGTCTACCGTTCCGCGTGGGCGATTTCGTTGGACCTTCAACACAGGGCGGTTTGACAACGATTGCCGATGCCCATGAGATGTATGTCTATTTCTCGCTGACCGAACGCGACGCGATGAGTCTTATCGCTCGATATGGTTCGCTCGACAAGGCTGTCGCAGCCTTCCCGCCCGTTATCTTGCTCACAGCCAATGGCGACACCTGCACCGTAAAGGGGCGTGTGGAAAGTATCAGCGGTGTGGTTGACAGCAGTACGGGTTCTGTGTCGGCACGTGCCGTTTTCCCCAATGCTGATAACCATCTACTCAGCGGCAGCACGGGCAGCATCGTCATTCCCAACGAGCTGAAACAGGTCATCGTCATCCCCAAGTCAGCCACCTACGAGATACAGGACAAGACCTATGCCTGGCGCATTGTTGAAGGAAAAGCAGAATCAAAGATGATTTCCGTACAGCCTACTTCTGACGGCAAGAACTACGTAGTGACCAGTGGTCTCACCGTGGGAGATATTATCGTTGCCAAAGGTGCCGGCTACGTGAAGGAAGGACAGGAGATTATTTCAGCTAAATAAGTATGAACGAACAAGAGTTTGGTTCGGCCCCGATAGGAAAGCTTTTTGTGCGGTGCACCGTGCCAGCGATGGTCGGTATGGGCTTCTCGGCCATCTACTCCATCACCGATGGCATCTTCGTTGGTCACTTTATTGGTCAGGAGGCCTTGGCGGCGGTAAATCTCGTCATGCCTATCATCATGATCATCACGGCGCTGGCTGACATGGTAGCTACAGGTTCCTCCGTGCGCATCTCCATTCTATTAGGACGCGGTGACGATAAGGAGGCAAATCGTGTCTTCACCGTTTGCATAGGACTGATTGCCGCCATCGCTACGGTCTTCGGACTGTTAGGATGTCTGTTCGCCCGACAGGTCATCAGCTTGATGGGTGCCGAGGGAATGACTGCCGACTATGCCGTGGAATACCTGCGTGTGTTCGCCCTGTTCATGCCGTTCTGCTGCATCTATTACTCCACCGACAACTATCTGCGCGTCTGCGGACAGGTGAATCTGAGCATGACCATCAACATCGTCTGCTCGTTGCTAAACATCGTGCTCGACGTGCTGCTGATTGTAGTATTGGAGCAGGGGCTTTGGGCGGCTGCCGTTGCTTCGTGCGCGTCGATGTCTATAGGAGCCGTGTGGTCACTGGTGCCGTTTGTGCGCAGGAAGTTACCACTTGTCTTCTCGAAAGGCTGGATAGGCATGCGCCAGATGCTGGCCATTGTGGCGAATGGCTCCTCGGAGTTCTTTGTCAGCATCGCCGGTTCGTTGTTTGCCGTCGTCGTCAACATTGTACTATTGCGTCTCGGAGGCTCTACCGCTGTGGCTGCCGCTGCCATTGTGGAATATGTGGCGAGCCTTACAGGCATGGTCATCCACAGTATGACCGATGCCCTGCAACCCGCCATCAGCTATTGTTTCGGTGCAGGACTATTGCAGCGAATGAGACGCATCCAGCGGGTGGTGATGAGTGCCGCAGCCATATTGTCGCTCCTGTCGATGCTCTTCCTGATGTTTGGCGGACGCCTGCTGCTGCCGTTCTTCATCAAGGACGGCGACGCGGCTCTTTATGCACTCAGCATCCGTGCTATGCAACTCTATGCCTTCAGCTATCTCGTGTCGTGGATTGACGGTACGCTGGCAGGCTTCATGACCGCCGTCGAGCGTCCTTGGCACTCGCTCGCCATCTCGCTGCTCGGCACCTGCGTCTATCCACTGCTGTTCTTAGCTGTACTCGTACCCCTCTGGGGACTCGATGGTGTGTGGATTCACCACGTCGTAGCCGGCGTGTTCAGTGCTGTCACTGCCATCCTTATCGTCCGCCGCGTCCGACTGCAGGAGCCACCTTCAGCACCGCCCATTGCCTCATTCTTCCAGCCGACAATATCGTTCAACTATCGTAGAAAAACAAAATAAGATAATGATATGAACATCAAGAGATTCATTGACCGGCCGTTGCTGTCGATCGTCATCAATGTGATAGTGGTGGCGGTGGGTATCATCGCACTGACGCGACTGCCGATTGAAAAATTTCCCGATATTGCGCCGCCAACGGTCTATCTGTGGGCGAGCTATCCGGGTGCGAGTGCTGAGACGGTGCAAAAGAGTGTGGTGGCACCGTTGGAGCAGGCCATCAACGGTGTCGATAACATGATGTATATGACCTCGTCGGCATCAAACGGCTCGGCCTCCATCAGCATCTATTTCAAGCAGGGTACCAATGCCGATATGGCGGCGGTGAACGTGCAAAACCGCGTGGTGCAGGCACAGGCACAGTTGCCTGCCGAGGTGCTGCGTTTGGGCGTGGCTGTGGAGAAGCAGCAACCGGGACAGTTGCGCATCCTCGCTTTGGAGAGTCCTGACGGCACCTACGATGAGAACTTCCTCTCAAACTATTTCTATAACAACCTGCGCCCCGCCATCCTGCGCATCCAGGGCGTGGGCAAGTGTGAGGTGTGGGGCGGACAATATGCACTGCGCATCTGGCTCCGTCCCGAGGCAATGGCCCGCTACGGCATTGTGCCCAGCGACATCACCACACTCTTGGAGGAGCAGAACGTGGAGGCGAGCATCGGCTCTATCGGCGAGAATACCCCCGGCACCTTCCAATATACCCTGCGCTATACGGGCCGCAAGCAGGATGTTAGCGAGTTTGAAAACCTCATTCTGCGCTCCAACCGCACGGGCGAGGAACTGCGCCTGAAGGATGTGGCCGACCTCGAACTGGGGCAGTCGGATTATGCCTATTCGAACCGCATCAACGGTCATCCGGGCGTGATGGGCAGCGTCAGTCAGGTGGCAGGTTCCAATGCCACGCGCATCAATCAGGACATCGATAAATTAATAGAAGAGGTGGAACAGACGATGCCCAAGGACATCCGTATCGTGACGTTCGACAACACCAACGACTTCCTCTTCGCCTCCATCCGCGAGGTGGTGTTCACCCTCCTGCTGGCCATCGTACTGGTGCTCATTGTGGTGTATCTCTTCGTGCAGGACTTTCGCGCCACGCTCATCCCTGCCCTCGGTATCATCGTGTCGCTCATCGGCACCTTCGCCTTCATGGCGGTGGCGGGCTTCAGCATCAATATGCTCACGCTCTTCGCCTTGGTGCTGGTCATCGGTACTGTGGTGGATGACTCGATTGTGGTGGTCGAGGCAGTTCAGGCACGTTTCGATGCTGGTTACCGCTCGGCTTACAAGGCATCGGTCGATGCCATGAACGGTCTCACCTCCGCACTCTTCACTACTACCCTCGTCTTCATGGTCATCTTCATCCCCGTGTCGTTTGTCAGCGGCACATCAGGAACCTTTTATAAGCAGTTCGGCCTAACGATGGCCGTCGCCGTGGGCATCTCACTGCTCTACGCCCTCACCCTAGCTCCAGCACTTTGTGCGATGATTCTAAAGATGAACGACGATAGCAAGAAAAGTCTTTCGCAGCGTGTTCGCCACATATATGATGCATCATTCCATGCTCTGCTGGGTCGCTATACCAAGGTAGCGATGATGCCCATACGCCAAAAATGGCTGGCGGCAGCGGGCGTGACGGTGGCCCTCGTCCTGACGGCATTGCTGCTCAGGACGGTGCCTACGGGTTTCGTGCCAGACGAGGATATGGGGTCGCTGATGATTGACGTTAGTGCGCCGTCGGGCTATACGATGGCGAAGACCGAGGAGGTGATGAACCGGCTGACCGACCAGATTCAGCAGTTGCCCGAGGTGGAGAGCGTAGGCGGTGTAGTTGGCTTCGGCGGTGCCAACAAGGGTATGGTGCAGGTGCAGTTGAAACCGTGGGATAAACGTTCTGGCAGCAACCACACATCATGGGCTGTCAGCACGCGCATCAACGAGATTTTGGCCAATGAGCACGAGGCCGAGAGCTTCGCTATGTCGCCTGGCATGATTGACGACTACGGACGTGGTGGCGGTTTCGAACTGTCGGTCACCAACAAGAACGGTCAGGATATGCGCACGTTCTTCGATGTCACCGAGCACTTCGTCGAGGCGCTGAACCGCCGTCCGGAGGTCAGCGACGCCTACACTGGCTACGCCATCGACTATCCGCAGTATCGCGTCGATGTCGATGCCTCGCGCTGCAAGAAACTGGGTGTGTCGCCCTCTACCGTGCTCAATGAAATGGGTGCCTTCCTCGGCAGCAGTTACGTGTCCAACTTCAACAAGTACAACCAGGTGTATCAGGTCACCATGCAACTGCGTCCCACCGACCGTGCCGACCTCCATTCGCTCGATCGCCTCTTTGTGCGCTCTGCAGAGGGTACTATGCTGCCCGTCAGCCAGTTTGTCACCCTCCGCAAGGAGTACATGCCGCAGTCGCTGAGCCGCTTCAATATGGTGGGCAGCATCGGCATCACTGGCTCTGTGGCGCAGGGCAGTAGCACGGGCGATGCCATCCGTGCCATCCGTGAGGTGGCTCAGAAGGAACTGCCCGTGGGCTACGGCATCGAGTTCTCGGGCATCACCCGCGAGGAGAGTCAGACGGGCTCTAACATCATCGTCATCTTTCTCATCTGCGTGTTCTTTGTCTATCTCATCATGGTGGCGCTCTACGAGAGCCTGTTCATCCCCCTGGCCGTCATCCTCGGCGTGCCATTCGGACTGATGGGAGCCTTGCTCTTCGCCCAACTCTTCGGCGTGGAGAACAACATCTATCTGCAGGTGGGACTCATCATGCTCATCGGCCTGCTCTGCAAGACCGCCATCCTCCTCACCGAGTATGCTACCCAGTGCCGCCACGCTGGTATGTCACTCAAGCAGTCGGCTTTCTTCGCCGCTAAGATGCGTCTGCGACCTATCCTCATGACCTCGCTGACGATGATTTTCGGCATGTTGCCCCTGATGTTCGCGTCGGGCGCAGGAGCCAGCGGCAGCCGCACCGTAGGCGTAGGTACCGTCGGCGGTATGCTCATCGGCACCCTCGGACTGCTCTTTGTCGTCCCCGCCCTCTTCGTCATCTTCCAGACGTTGCAGGAGCGCTTCAAGCCCGTCGAGTTCCTACCCTCCGATGACCCGCTGATTATCGAAGAAATGAAAAAGATAGAAGAATACACTCAAAATAAAAAAGAGAAAAGATGAATAGGTATCAATTTTCATGTATTTTGCTAATATGTCTGTGGCAATTGTTTACAGCATCGGCACAGTCTCAGTTCAAGACAAGTTCGGAGAATAATTATGCAGAAGCGTTGTTCTCTCCCCGAAAAGTCGGTTCGGTGAAAATCTCCATGCCCGACTCTACATGGCAGAACATCATCGAGCATGCCAGTGAGAAAAAGTATCACGTCTGTTCCGTTGTTATCAACGGAGAGCGGTTTGACAACGTAGGCATACGCACCAAGGGCGCCAGCAGCCTGGATGATGTGACGAATATGAAGTCCGACAGATACAGTTTCACGCTGAAGTTGAACAAGTACAGAAAAGGCCAGAAGTATCACGGTATGACGAAGTTGCTGCTGAACAACAACATATGGGACGCCACGCAGATGAAAGATGCCATCGTTTACGACATGTGCCGATTTATCGGATTGCCCGCATCGTTAACGAATTATGCCCGCATTACAGTGAATGGCAAACTGCACGGCTGCTACTTGATGGTGGAAGCTGTTGACAAGCATTTCTGCCAGCGCAACTATCCTGGAGAGAATACCAATATCTACAAGCCATATCATAATCTGGCCTACAGAGGCGAGGATTTGAAACAATACCATGAAATATCGGACTTTGCTAAGGTTCGTGGCGACAAAACATCCATGCATCGCGTAGTGACTGCCTTGAAGAGCGTGGATGAGGGTAAGGATATAGAGAAGCATGTGGATATAGAGGCTGTGATGAAATACATGGCGTTGCAGACGATGGTTGTCAATTTCGACTGCATGACTGGCAAGAACACACAGAACTATTATCTGCGTGAGGCTGACGGCAAAATTAGTCTTATCCCCTGGGATTACAATCTGGCGTGGGGTGGCTATCCTGACGATGAGGGAGGTTTTGAAGGTTTCGACGATTTCGACCCGGAGAAATGGAAGACATGGTTCGACTCGCTCAGTCAGGAACAGCGCGATAGCGTGATGAAATCATTCAGCCAGCAATGGAGCGACATGCCGATGGGTGATATGGGAGGCGACGACGAATACAACAAGGAGGCCGCCAAGAAGATAGTGAACTTCCCTATCGACACGCCTTTCTCCTGCAAACTCTCCAAGCGCACATTCTTTATGAACCTGCTCGCCAACGAAGCATACAAAGCACGTTACTACCACTATCTGAACGTGCTATGCAACGAATACATCAAAGGCGGAGCATTGCGGAAGGCTTTCAGCACCATCGACAAGGAGATTGGCACATTTGTAGGAACAGAACCTAATGCCTTCTATTCCAACAAGAGGTTTCACAAGGCCATGCAGACTTTCGATACTCTCCTGCAAAAACGTTCTGCCTCAGTGTTGGGACAAATGAATGGCACCATACCCTCCACATGGGAAGCCCAGAAGGCGCATCCACAGCAACTCATTCCGACTGATGACATTAATATTCAGGATTTGGGAGGACTGATGGTTATGGAAAAAAAGGAATAAAGTATGAACGAACTAAGAAAGATATGGATGATGGCGGCGGGGCTGTGGTGCATGACGGCGGCCTCGGCGCAGACGGCAGACAGCATCGGATGGCGCCAGGTGTTTACAGAACCGCAGTTGGTAATGCTGATAGAGACGGCACTGGAGGGGAACGCTGACCTAAGGACGGCAAACCTGAACGTGGTGCAGGCGGAGGCGCAACTGAAGGCAGCAAGGCTGGCATTCCTGCCATCGCTGACGGTAGGTGCTGAAGGACAACTGTCGAAGACAAAAGGACAACCGACACAAAAGACGTACAATATCCCCGTGTCGATGCAATGGGAGGTAGACTTGGCTGGACGGCTACGCGGCGAGAAACGGGCGGCAGTGGCCACCTACTGGAGTACGGCAGAGACGGAGCGGGCGGTAAGGCTGCAGTTGATAGCGGCGGTGGCCACGCACTACTATACTTTGGTGATGATGGACGAACAGTTAGCTGTGACAAGAGAGAATATCAGTAACGCGAAGCAGACAGTGGAGGTGATGCAGACACTAAAGGAGGTGGGCATACAGAACGAGGCGGCGGTGAGTGCAGCACGAGCCACTTGGCTAAACGTCGCAGCGCAGGAGAAAACTTTGCTGCAACAGATTCAGACTACAGAAAATGCGATACGCGTGTTGGTGGGCAAGCAGCTGGAGAGCATTGGACGCACAGGCTTTGGAAATGCAGGTGTTTCAATGAACGACAGCGCGATGTATCAATTGGCGACACTCGCCAACCGTCCCGACGTGAAGGCAGCAGAGTATGCCTTGAAGGCACAGACAGCACAGGTGGACGTGGCGCGTGCAGCGTTCTATCCTCAGTTGACCATCTCAGCATCATTGGGATGGACAAATCTTGTGGGTGAAGTGGTTAACCCTGGTCAGATACTGCTATCAGCCATCGGTTCGCTGGTACAGCCTCTATTCAACAAGGGACAGAACCGCACCAACCTGCGCATCGCCAAGGCACAACAGGAACAAGCATTGGTAACCTTCAATCAGGCACTCTTAGTGGCAGGAACGGAGTTGAGCGATGCTTTGACAGCCTGCCGGCTGAGCAGCGAACGATTGACACTACGCCAGCAAGAAGTAGCCGCCGCAGAGCGTGCCTACGAGGTGAGCAAGGACGTGATGCAGAACAGCTCATCGACCTATCTCGAAGTGCTCACCGCCCAGCAGTCGCTCCTGCAGTCGCTCCTCTCATTGACCACCGACCGCTTCGACCTCATTCAAGGAAGAATCAACCTCTTCAAAGCCCTCGGCGGCGAGATTCCGTAAATAAACGCCCGCCAATTCAGAAAAAATATGTACCTTTGTGGCATGAAAACGAAACGAATCATACACAGTGTGCTCTTAGTGTTGGGGCTGTCGGTGGTGGGGCTACTATTCTACTATGCGCTATGGGTGCTGACCGACGATGACTTCCGTCAGGAGTTTAAGAACGGTTGGCCTTGGCAGTCTTGGCAGATGCTGGTGGACTATGCCGCCTGCTGCCTGTTTACGACGGTGGTGACGCTCTACTACCGGCGGTCGCGAGAGAAAGCCGAGCGCGAGCGCGACAAATTCCGTTTGCAGGCGCTGGAGAACCAGCTGAGTCCTCACTTTGTATTCAACAACTTCAGCATCCTGGCCGACCTAATAGAGGTTAACCCTAAACGCGCATCAGCATATCTGATGAACCTCTCGAAGGTGTATCGCTACACATTGTCACACCTTGACCACGAGACTGTGACGCTACAGGAGGAACTGGCATTTCTTGACCGTTATCTTGCCCTGCTGCAACAACGATTCGGCGAGGTTATTCAGATAAGGATAGCTGACGAGGTGGCTAAGACACAGGGAAAGTTGCCACCTGCCGCCCTGCAAATGCTGATAGAAAATGCTATCAAACACAATGAGCATACACAGGCCCGTCCACTCACCATCGACGTGACTGTCGAGGGGCAGCATATCAGCGTAAGCAATAAGAAGCTGCCTATCACGACGGCAGAGAGCACGAATGTCGGGCTACATAACATCCTGGAACGTTATCGTCTGTTGACCTCAAAAAAAGTTATCATCAACAGCACTATTGACGAGTATTGTGTTACAATTCCGCTAATTCCTATCGAACAATGAAGATACTGATTATTGAAGATGAACAGAGTAGCGCTGACCGCCTGCAAAGGATGCTCGAAGGTGAGCATCAGATTGTGGATGTCTGTACCAGCAATGCCGAGGTAAAGGCATTCTTCAGCGATGAGCGTCACGCACAGGTTGATCTAATCCTAAGCGATATCCAGTTAGGCGACGGTCTGAGCTTTGAATCGCTGAAAACTGTGCCGACGGCTATCCCCGTCATCTTCACAACCGCCTACGACCACTATGCCGTACAAGCATTTCGTTTCAATAGCATCGACTACCTGCTGAAACCTATCGACAGCGAGGAGCTGCACGCAGCGCTTGAAAGGGTGCAGCCAACAATGGTCAATGGCCTTTCAACAACCGATGCCATTGCTCAACTGCTAGAATCAGTCAAGAACCAATTGATCCGTTATCGCGAACGTTTCCTCATTCCACATCGTGCTGACGAGTATCTGATCATCCCCGTCAGCAATGTGAGCCACATCACTATCCGCGACGGTGTGGTGCGCCTCTGCACCTTGGAAGGCAAATACCACACGTTGAACATGACCCTCGAAGAGGTAGAGAGCCAACTCGACCCGCAACGCTTCATGCGCGTGAATCGCCAATTCATCATCAGTGCAGCAGCCGTACAGAAACTCTCCACCTACTTCTTAGGAAAAATACGCATCCACATGAACGCCGCTCCTGACGAGGAAATTATCGTCAGCAAAGACAAGGTCGCCACTGTGAAACGCTGGTTAGACTCTTAGAAATATAATATACGAATAATATCTCTTCTTTTATTTCAGCACTCTCTGATACAGCTGTATTTGTCTCTTGTCGATATTCGTAATCTTTATCTGAACCTTGGTTGGACGTTCTATATTGTCAGACAAAGACGAAAGGAGTGTCGTTATAACCTGTTCGACGTTTGTAAATCCAGAGTCCTCAATTACAAATATGCATTCACCGCTGATGAACGCCTCTCCGCGGATAAGATTATACTTCGACATCCTCTCAAAGGATTTACCGGAATCTTCGCGTTTGGTTATATCCTCGTTACTAAAGAAAATATAGTCAATAACTTTTTCGTTTAATTCCCATGCCGGAGAGTAATCTAACTTGGTATATACTCTTGCCATCTTGTATGTAGAGTGGTTGAGTGCAAAGTCAATGTCACCAAGGGACGCACCGCATCCGTTCTGTGCTATCGTTGCCCATGAATGACGGAAGGAATACAGGCTGGCATGGAAGTCTGGCGAGACTTTCTTACAGATTTGGCTGATGCCTACATTTACATTGGCATTGAATGAGTCTGATGTGCTTAGACGGTCTTGAAAGTCAAACAGCCAGGGAGATTCTATGTTTTTGGACAAGTACTTCTCGAATGTGGGCTTTATAAATTGTGGCACCCTTATCTCAAAGTATGCATTATCGGAACGGGATTTACTTGTTTTTCTTCTGTTATAGTGGAAAATGCCATTGTGATACTGGCTCTTTTTCGCATAGAACAAATCAATGCTGTTGATACCACACATACAAAAGCTTATCAGCGCAATATCTTGTCCAAGCTCCTGGAGCGGATGGGTAAATCTGCTGAAGTCGGGAACAACGGCAAAGAACTTACGAAGCATATTGGGGCTTATCGCTCTTTTGTGTGGCGTATCTTCTTTGGGTATTGAAATCTTGGGCCAAGGGTTTGTGATTAACTGAATACCTCTTTCCTCATCGTTGTATTCCAACATAGCAGCTTTGTGAATCTGTCTGATGTTGATTGGGTATTTGTTTTTAGACCTTGCCGTCTGGGAAAGAGAGTCTATCCATCGGGAAAGGAATGAATATGTCAATTGGGAAAACATGACCTCATTATTTCCCGCATACTTTTCCAAGCTATAAAGAGCCCACTTGTAATCACGAGAAGTCCTTTCCTGACCTCTAGCTTTCATCTTCTCTATATGCTTACGAGCGTACATTGAGAACGATATACCATCTTTCCCTTTCTGAATATAGTCCACAATTTCCTTGACCGTCCAGTCTTGTGTGTCAATCCTATTCAGAGTGTTGTAGTATTGATCAATCAATTTTGAGGTTTGTTGAATAACGAAAGGGTCAAGAATATCCTTTTTGTTCCGACTTAGCCCCTTATCGTTAACCATCCATGATGTCCTTAGATAAGAGACTTTCCGATTGTGGGCAAAACGTATGTATACGACATACATTCCATCTTTTCTCTTTGATTTTACAGTAGCTTTTAATGTTGCCATATCGAATGTATATTATATGATTATACGCAATAGTGCGCATTCATATAATATAATTCCGGTTTCATAAGGCTCGCTCAAATCTAGGTAAATTTACTATAGACCGACCTATTGACACACGGAAGAGTATTTGCACAATGGTATTTACATTATGCATATAAAGTAAAAAAAATCAGCCGCAATAACCGCACTCAAATTTTTGGTAAACAGGCTCATTTTTTGGTAAACAAATTTGAAGCAGAACTACCTATTGGCACACTGAATGGCATTTTCAAATAATATAACTAATTGTATATCAGTGATTTGTAATTTCAGAAATGTTTTCCAAAAAAAACACGTTTTCTCAAAAGAAACAAAAATGCAAGTGCTTTATTATCAAGCACTTGCATTTTTAAGTATCTCAAAAATAAGAAATTTATTCACATTCGAGAGCGCCCTGGGCGGCGGCTAAACGTGCGATTGGCACACGGAATGGAGAACAAGATGCGTAGTTCATGCCAATCTTGGCGCAGAACTTCACAGATGATGGTTCACCACCATGTTCACCGCAGATACCAGTGCGCATGCCTGGACGAACGGCACGACCCTTCTCTACTGCCATCTTGATGAGTTGGCCAACGCCCTTCTGGTCGAGCACCTGGAATGGGTCAACCTTCAGAATCTTCTTCTCCAGATATACTGGGAGGAATGAAGCGATGTCGTCACGAGAATATCCGAAGGTCATCTGCGTGAGGTCGTTCGTACCGAATGAGAAGTATTCAGCCTCTGTTGCAATGCGGTCTGCCGTAAGGGCTGCACGAGGAATCTCAATCATTGTTCCGATTTCGAATGGGATTTCGATGCCCTCTTCTGCAAAGACTTCCTTTGCTGTAGCCTGAATCACTTCTTTCTGCTGCTTCAGCTCATAGAGGATGCCGATGAGCGGAACCATGATTTCTGGATGAGGATCGAAACCCTCCTTCTTCAGTTGGCAGGCAGCACCGAGGATGGCGCGTGTCTGCATGGCTGTGATTTCTGGGAATGTGATACCGAGACGGCAACCACGGTGACCAAGCATAGGGTTGTTCTCAGCGAGAGAAGCTACACGCTGCTGGATAACCTTCACATCTACGCCCATTTCCTTAGCCATCACTTCCTGACCCTTCAGGTCATGTGGAACGAACTCGTGCAATGGTGGGTCAAGCAGACGGATGTTCACGTGGAGACCGTCCATAGCCTTGAGGATTCCGTAGAAGTCGGCCTTCTGATATGGGAGCAACTTGGCAAGGGCTTTTTCACGACCTTCAACTGTGTCGGAAAGAATCATCTCGCGCATGGCGATAATCTTCTGGTCGTCGAAGAACATATGCTCTGTACGAGTCAAACCGATACCCTTAGCGCCGAATGCACGAGCCACCTCGGCGTCGTGTGGCGTGTCGGCGTTGGTGCGAACCTGCAACTTGGTGTATTTGTCGCAGAGGTCCATAAGAGCCTTAAAATCGCCAGAGAGTTCGGCAGCCTTTGTCTTGATTTCGCCTGCATAAACCTGACCTGTAGAGCCGTTCAAAGAGATGAAGTCGCCTTCCTTGTAGGTAACACCTTCGATTTCAACAGTCTTGGTCTTGTAGTCAACATTGATGGCACCTGCACCAGAAACGCAGCACTTACCCATACCACGAGCCACCACAGCTGCGTGAGAAGTCATACCGCCACGAGCCGTGAGGATACCTTCTGCTGATGCCATACCAGCGAGGTCTTCAGGTGAAGTCTCGATACGTACCATGATGACTTTATGGCCATTGGCATGCCACTCCTGAGCATCGTCAGCGTGGAACACAATCTGACCGCAAGCAGCACCTGGAGATGCAGGAAGACCCTGAGTGATGACCTTTGCCTTCTTCAGAGCATCCTTGTCAAATACAGGATGAAGAAGTTCATCAAGTTTCTGAGGTTCGCAACGGAGGATAGCAGTCTTCTCGTCGATGAGGCCTTCGCGAACGAGGTCCATGGCAATCTTCACCATAGCAGTACCTGTACGTTTACCGTTACGAGTCTGGAGGAACCATAGTTTGCCTTCCTGCACGGTGAACTCCATGTCTTGCATGTCCTTGTAGTGCTTCTCCAACTTGTCCTGAATCGAGTTCAGTTCAGCGTAGAGAGCAGGCATTGCTTCTTCCATAGAAGGATACTTGGCCACACGCTCTTCTTCAGAGATGCCAGCACGTTCAGCCCAACGCTGTGAACCAATCTTGGTGATCTGCTGTGGTGTGCGGATACCAGCCACCACGTCCTCACCCTGTGCGTTGATGAGGTACTCACCATTGAAGAGGTTTTCACCGTTACCAGCATCACGAGAGAAGCAAACACCTGTAGCAGAGGTGTCACCCATGTTACCGAACACCATTGCCATCACTGACACAGCGGTACCCCACTCGTCTGGAATGCCTTCCATCTTGCGATAGAGGATAGCACGCTCGTTCATCCAACTGCGGAACACGGCACAGATTGCTCCCCAGAGTTGTACGATTGGGTCGGTTGGAAAGTCCTGACCAGTACGCTCCTTAATAGCTTTTTTGAAAAGCTCGACGAGTTTCTTCAGAGACTCTACAGAAAGGTCCTTGTCGAGCACAACACCCTGCTCTTTCTTTACTTTCTCGATGATTTCCTCGAATGGGTCAATATCTTCCTTGTTAACAGGCTTGAGACCAAGTACAACATCGCCGTACATCTGTACGAAACGACGGTATGAATCATAAACGAAATGAGGATTGTTGGTCTTCTTCACCATACCTTCAGCCACTTCGTCATTGAGACCGAGGTTGAGGATGGTATCCATCATACCTGGCATGGAAGCGCGAGCACCAGAACGAACAGATACAAGCAGAGGGTTCTGTACATCACCGAACTTGCTGTTCATCAGTTTCTCGATGTGAGCCACTGCGGCATTCACTTCATTTTGAAGCAATTCTTTGATTTTCTCCTCCCCTACCTCATAATACTCATTACAGCAATCAGTAGTGATTGTGAAGCCTGGAGGCACTGGCACACCGATGAGGTTCATCTCAGCAAGGTTTGCACCTTTACCGCCGAGAGCCTCGCGCATCTGCGCATTACCTTCTGCTTGTCCATTGCCGAAGGTGTAAACTCTTTTTTGAGCCATAACTTTTCTTTTCTTTTTTTTATTATTTAAGGTTATTGATTATGTAAATCTTTTATCCATAAGAAGGAAAAATCTGTAGTTTCGGGAACGCGTCCCCGACGATTTTTGCAAAAATAATGTATTTTGTTCAATGCCGCAAATTTTTTGGCATTTTTTTGATAAAAAAGACTTTTATTTGCCCGAAAGTTTCCGAATTAAGTCTTTATTTATCTTTGGAATGCGTGGTCCCTTCCGAATATTCTCCTGTATCAATTCCTCTGTTTTGTTATACATATTTTTGAAATGTTCTGTGATGAAATTCTGTACTCTTACCTCGACAGTCGGCATGCCCTCTTCGGATGGCGACACGCACGTAAGCCCGTTGTGTACAATCTCCACTTCTACGTCTTTCCCTGTCAGCATCGGGTCGCCATCGTAATGCACCACCCCTTCTTTGGAACGGTGAATTGTGGCTTTTTGACACTGGAACGTTTTGATTCGTGAATTCTGTCCTATTGTGCCGTTGAACAATTGGATGGCAATTTGTGGTGCTTCGATGGCAAGAAAAGGCTCGATGATGGTCACGTCCATAATTCCATCTCTCACAGAAGCGGATGGCGCAATATAGGCATTATTGCCATACTGGGATGCATTGGCACATGAGATGAGGAATGCTTTGTAAACACGGTGAACCTCCACACCTTCTTCTTTGTTGACGATGTCAATGTCGTAAGTTTCTGGATGATAACCGAGACTGCTGTTCAACACATTCTCGATGTAGGAAACTGGACCTCTCTTCCCGGACTCGGCAAATCGCTGTGAAATGAATGCGTCAAACCCAACCCCGCATGTACAGAAAAAAGGACGTTCATTTACAATGCCATAGTCCATCGGCTGGGTCAATCCTCTATTGATGATCTTGATGGCGCTGAGTGGGTCTGTCGGAATGCGAAGATGCCGGGCTAGTCCATTTCCAGAACCTGAAGGAATGATGGCAAGGGCTGTCTGGGTGTGAATAAGTCCTGTGGCCACCTCGTTCACAGTTCCATCGCCACCTATTGCGCATACGATGTCAACTCCTTGCCGGGCGGCCTTTTGGGCCAATTCTGTAGCATGACCTACATATTCCGTCTTCAACACCTCATGGTCGTAATAACTTCTGTCGAGATAGTCCTCTATCAGTTTCAAGACAAAGTTCTTTCCCGATGTGCCAGATATGGGATTTACGATGAATATGATTTTTTTCTTTTTTGCCATAAAGAGAACGGACGGGCCTCTGTTCCTACTTGCCTTATATATAAATAATGTGTATGTAATATCTACTATTCAAAAACGCACTCTTTGCGAATTGCACTGCAAAATTACGACTTTTTTGCGCCAATTTCTCAAAATAACACCGTGTTTTTTGACTTTCTTCGTTTTTTTTCAGGAAAGATATGTAAGAAACGCTCTTTTTTTACTAACTTTGCATCGTTTTTGCATTAGCAAACGGAAATGGACAGAAAAAATAGTAACAAATAGCGTGTCTCTTCCGGTGTCAACTAAGAACAATTTTTCATGTGAGATGAATGTTTCATTAGTGGGCAACTAACCGGAACGCACAATTTAACTATGGGTTTATTACAAGAAAAAATGAGTAAGTATAGAGAGCCGCAGAAATACATTAATGCGGGTGTTTATCCTTACTTTAGAGAAATTGACAGCCATCAGGACACAGAGGTGATGATGAGCGGAAAGCGAGTTCTCATGTTTGGCTCAAACTCTTATATGGGGCTCACTTATGACAAGCGTATTTGCGAGGCTGCCATCAATGCCATCAAGAAATACGGTACAGGATGTGCTGGTTCACGTTTCTTGAACGGAACGCTCGACCTTCACATTCAACTTGAAAAAGAACTTGCAGATTTTGTGGGTAAAGATGAAGCATTGGTTTATTCTACAGGTTTTACTGTAAATTCAGGCGTCGTGTCTTGCTTGACTGGTAGAAACGACTACATTATCAGTGATGACCGCGACCATGCATCCATTGTTGACGGACGCAGGCTTTCTTTCTCTCAGTTCTTCCATTATAAGCACAATGACATGGAAGACCTTGAGCACCAGTTGATGCGTTGCAACGCCGATTCCCTCAAATTGATTGTTATTGATGGTCTCTTTTCTATGGAGGGAGACCTTGCAAAACTTCCTGAAATCATTGAACTGAAGAAAAAGTACAATGCTACAGTAATGGTTGATGAAGCACATGGTTTGGGTGTGTTTGGTAAGCAGGGACGTGGCGTTTGTAACCACTTCGGAGTGACAGAAGATGTTGACCTCATTATGGGTACATTCTCTAAGAGCCTTGCATCCATTGGCGGATTCATCGCATCTGATAGCGACACCATCAATTGGCTCCGTCACAACAGCCGCACTTATATCTTCAGTGCATCTAACACACCAGCAGCCACTGCTGCAGCGCTTGAAGCGCTCCATATTTTGCAAGAGGAGCCTGAACGCCAAGAAAATCTCTGGAAGATTACCAATTACGCACTTAGCCAATTCAAAGAGGCAGGTTTCGAGATTGGTGACACAGAAAGTCCTATCATCCCGCTCTATGTGCGTGATGCCTTTAAGACTTTCCAAGTTACTAAGTTGGCATTCGATAAGGGGGTGTTTGTCAACTCTGTTGTTCCACCAGCATGTGCACCGCAAGACACACTCATCCGTGTGGCGCTCATGGCAACTCATACTAAAGAACAAGTTGACCGTTGCGTAGCAATTCTTGTGGATACATTCAAGGAATTGGGACTGCTCAAATAAAAGAAAGATTTATATATGTGTAGGATGAAGGGAAGCTAACAACTTCCCTTCCCTATTCTAAAATAGAATGTCATGCTAACATTAAAACTCATCACAGAAGAGACTGAACGAGTTATCAAAGGTCTCGAAAAAAAACACTTCCAAGGTGCGAAAGAAGCTGTAGAACAGGCCATAGCCATTGACAAACAGCGTCGTGAAGCACAAACAAAACTTGATGCCATCCTCGCCGAGAGCAAAAAATATGCTGCTCAAATCGGTCAACTCATGCAGGCTGGCAAGAAAGACGAAGCCGAAGCGGCAAAACAGGAGGTGGCAAAACTCAAGGCTGAAGCCTCAAATCTTGAAGCCGCCAAGCAAGATGCAGAGCAGCAACTCACTGCTCATCTCTGCACCATCCCCAACATCCCTTACGATGAAGTGCCCGAAGGTTCCTGTGCTGAGGATAATGTTGTGGTGAAATCATCTCTGCGTGAGTGCAAGCCTGGTGATACTGTAGGTAACTGGGACACAGTACCTTCAAATGGAAATGCCAAACTTCCCCATTGGGAACTTGCCAAGAAGTATAATCTTATTGACTTCGACCTTGGAGTGAAAATTACAGGTGCAGGTTTTCCTGTCTATATAGGCAAAGGTGCTCAACTTCAACGTGCTCTTATCAATTTCTTTTTGGCAGAAGCCAATAAGGCCGGTTACACAGAAATCATGCCTCCTACGGTGGTGAATGCCGCATCTGGATATGGAACTGGTCAACTTCCTGACAAGGAAGGGCAGATGTACCACTGCGAGGTGGATGACCTCTATCTCATTCCCACGGCAGAGGTTCCTGTTACCAATATCTACCGTGATGTCATTCTTGACGAGAAAGACCTTCCCATCAAGAACTGCGCCTACACTCAGTGTTTCCGTCGTGAAGCAGGTTCTTATGGTAAAGATGTGCGTGGCTTGAACCGTTTGCACGAGTTTTCAAAAATAGAGATTGTTCGCATTGATACACCTGAACACTCTAAGGAAAGTCACAAGGAGATGCTTGATCATGTGGAAGGTCTTTTGAAAAAACTGGAACTCCCCTATCGTATTCTTCGTCTTTGCGGCGGTGACCAGTCATTTACTTCAGCCATCTGCTACGATTTTGAAGTCTATTCGGAAGCCCAAGGTCGCTGGCTTGAAGTTTCGTCCGTCAGCAATTTTGACACATATCAGGCTAATCGTCTCAAATGCCGCTACCGCAATGCGGATAAGAAGGTGCAACTCTGTCACACTCTTAACGGATCAGCCCTTGCCTTACCCCGTATTGTGGCATCAATCCTGGAAGACAACCAGACACCAGAAGGTATCCGAATTCCTAAGGCACTCGTGCCATACACAGGGTTTGAGATGATTGACTAATGGATTCGACATTTTTTACCGAAAAGTGAAGAATCTTTGACAAAATGATGGGCTATTACAATGATTTTTTGTAACTTTGCATCGTTTTTTACGTAAACAACTGGTAAAAAGATATTATTATGAATAAGATTGTCAAGAAAGAGCAGTTCAGTGAAAAGGTGTTCAAACTGGTGGTTGAAGCACCTCTTATCGCTAAATCTCGCAAGGCTGGACACTTCGTCATCGTTCGTGTTGGCGAACAAGGCGAACGTATGCCGCTCACCATCGCAGATTCTGATGTTGAGGCTGGCACCATCACACTTGTCGTACAGAAGGTGGGCTATTCTTCCACCAAGTTGTGCAACTTGAACGAGGGCGACTACATCACTGACGTGGTGGGTCCGTTGGGTCAGGCTACTCATATTGAGAAGTTCGGCACAGTAGTTTGTGCAGGTGGTGGTGTAGGTGTGGCTCCTATGCTCCCTATCATCAAGGCGTTGAAGGCTGCAGGAAACAAGGTCATTTCCGTGTTGGCTGGTCGCACAAAGGAACTTATTATTCTGGAGGACGAGGTGCGCAAGCATTCTGACGAGGTCATCATCATGACAGACGATGGCTCTTATGGACAGAAGGGCGTAGTGACAGTTGGTATTGAACAAGTCATTCAGCGTGAGAAAGTGGACAAGTGTTTTGCTATTGGCCCAGCCATCATGATGAAGTTCTGCTGTCTCTTGACTAAGAAATATAACGTTCCAACGGATGTTTCACTGAATACTATCATGGTGGATGGTACGGGTATGTGTGGTGCTTGTCGTATCACGGTGGGTGGCAAAACTCGTTTCGTGTGTGTGGATGGTCCTGAATTTGATGGCCATGAAGTGGACTTCGATGAGATGTTCAAGCGCATGGGCGCATTCAAGCCTATTGAAATTGAGGAGATGAAGAAACTGGAGGAGCATGTTGAATCAGTTGCTCCAACAGCCAAGAAAGAGGCTGCCGCTGATGCTACAGGCATGACGACAGACACTCCCCTCTCCGAACTGACTGACCGCAATGCTGCATGGCGTAAGGAATTGGCTGCCAACATGAAACCAAAGGAGCGTGGAGAAATTGAACGCTGCGTGATGGGAGAATTGGATCCTGTTTATCGTGCCACCACTCGTACAGAAGAAGTGAACACGGGTCTCACTGTTGAGCAGGCACTTACAGAAGCAAAGCGTTGTCTTGACTGTGCAAAGCCTTCTTGTATGGAGGGTTGCCCTGTGAGCATCAACATTCCTTCATTCGTGAAGAACATCGAGCGTGGGCAATTCTTGGAGGCTGCTAAGGTGCTCAAGGCTACAAGCGCGCTGCCTGCTGTGTGTGGTCGTGTATGTCCACAAGAAAAACAGTGCGAGAGCAAGTGTATCAAACTGAAGATGAATCAGAAGGCTGTGGCTATCGGTAACTTGGAGCGTTTTGCTGCTGACTTCGAGCGTAACAGCGGTAAGATGGCTCTTCCTGAATGTGCGCCAAAGAATGGCAAGAAGGTTGCGATTGTGGGTTCTGGTCCTGCTGGTCTTTCTTGTGCTGGTGACTTGGCAAAGGCAGGCTATGATGTGACAGTGTTCGAAGCATTGCATGAGATTGGCGGTGTGCTGAAATATGGTATTCCTGAATTCCGTCTGCCTAATGCAATTGTAGATGTGGAAATCGAGAACCTGCGCAAGATTGGCGTGAACTTCGTGAAAGACTGCATTGTGGGTAAGACCATCACAATCGAAGAACTTGAGAAGGATGGCTACAAGGCAATTTTTGTGGCATCGGGTGCGGGTCTGCCAAACTTCATGGGTATTCCTGGCGAAAACTCAGTTGGCATTATGTCTTCGAACGAATACCTGACTCGTGTGAATCTCATGGACGCTTCTAACCCTGCTTCTGATACACCTATCGTGAAAGCCAAGAGCGTGATGGTAGTCGGTGGTGGTAACACCGCAATGGACTCTTGTCGCACTGCTAAGCGTTTGGGCGCTGAACACGTATTTATTGCATATCGTCGTAGCGAGGCAGAAATGCCTGCACGTTTGGAAGAGGTGAAGCATGCTAAGGAAGAAGGTATCGAGTTCCTCACGCTTCACAACCCTATCGAGTATGTTTCCGACGAAAAGGGTAATGTGACACAGGTGAAACTTCAAGTGATGGAACTGGGCGAACCTGATGCTTCTGGTCGTCGCTCTCCAATTCCAGTAGAGGGTAAGATTGAGACACGTGACATCGACCTTGCTATTGTGGCTGTTGGTGTTTCGCCTAATCCACTTGTACCAAAGTCAGTGGAAGGTCTTGAATTGGGTCGTAAAAACACGATTGCCGTCAATGATCAGATGCAGTCGAGTATTCCGACAATCTTCGCGGGTGGCGACATCGTGCGTGGTGGTGCAACCGTCATCCTCGCTATGGGCGATGGTCGTAAAGCAGCAGCCAACATTGATGCCATGCTGAAGGCTCAGGCATAAATCATTGTAATTTATACAATAAAGGGGGTGAACGATTCGTTTATAAGAATGGTTCACCCCTTTATTATGGGTGTTTTTCATTATGCGTTTACCTTCTTCATCAATATGAAACGACAAATACATACAATCATTTGGGGAGCAATGTCTGCATTGTTTTTCCCTGCTTTGTGCTGCTTTTTCTTGATGTCTTCGTGTGTTGACGATGAGCAGTTCACAGCAGACAGAAGTGCTCAGTTGAGTTTCAGCCAGGACACGGTGTCGTTTGATACAGTGTTTTCGGGCATTACCTCCAGAACGGAACGTGTCCGAATTTACAATAAGAACAACAAGGGACTTCGTATTGCTCGTATAGCGTTGGAATCGGGAGGTGCATCAGGATTCATGATGAACGTGGATGGGCAGAACGGTGTCTCATTGAATGATGTGCAGGTCTTGAAAGAGGATAGTGTCTTCCTGTTTGTCAAAGTGAATGTGCCTGTAAGTTCTTCAATGAAACCGACAAAAATCTCAGATACAGTTATCTTAACCCTCGAAAGTGGAGTCCAGCAGAAAGTGGTGCTGGAAGCATTTGGACAAAACATGCAGGCTTTGAATGGTGAAGTGTTGAAAGGTGACAACGTGCTGACTGCAGACGAATTGCCTTATGTTATTTACGATAGCCTTGTGGTGTCGGAAGGTGCATCGCTTCGTATCAAGGAAGGAACCACTCTCTATTTCCACAATGGTGCAAGCCTTATTGTGCATGGCACCTTAGATGTGGAAGGTACTCAGGACAAACCAGTCACGCTACGTGGCGATCGGTTGGACAAGATGTTTCCATATTTACCTTACGATCGATTGGAAAATCAGTGGGGAGGCATTTATATGTCTTCCTCCTGTAAAGGATGTAACATCAATTATGCAGACATTCACAGCGGGAACTATGGCATAGTGTGCGATGGAATCGAGGGAAAAGTGAATATTACGAATTCAGTCATCCATAATGTTGCAGGTTATGGTCTGTATCTGAAAGATTGCGAGTCGTTGGTGGCAAATACACAAGTCTCTAACTCAAAATATGATTGTGTGGGCATTTATGGTGGAAAGGCTGATTTCTATCACTGCACGTTCGCACAGTTTTATCCATGGAAAGCCGACCGTGGAAACGCGCTTTATGTGAGCAACTATATAGGTGAAGAGGAACATCTGATAGAAAGTGTCAATTTTTATAACTGTTTTGTTACCGGGTATGCAGACGATGAAGTGTATGGAAAGCCTGGTGAAAAACCTCTCAATCTGAATTTCCACCATTGTGTATTGCTGACGGATGTGAGTGATGAAACCTATTTTCATGATTGCACCGGAGAATCGAAGGATGCGGACACCTACAAGGAAAAGAATTTCAAGACGTTCGATACACACGCTTATCTCTATGATTTTCGGCTCGATTCTGCCAGTGTTGCCCGTGGAAAAGGTTCAACAGCCTACTCTACCTCGTATCCTATAGACAGATTTGGTGTGTCACGTGGCGAAAAGCCTGATGCTGGATGCTATCAGTCTTCCTATTGAAAATATGGCTCACCTGCTATAAAACTGAAAAAACAAAGATGAACACCGAAACGTAACCATTCAGCGAAAGAACTTCCACTTGGCTTTTAATTTGAATAATTAGAACAATTGAAGTCTCGGATGTTCGGTTTTAGTTTATTTAACTAACGTGGATTCGACGAAAACTACAAATAATTAAATTCATGAAAAATTGGCTACG
>SAMEA3663246__coassemble_177_pt1 | contig 23479 bp, 17 predicted proteins | sample SAMEA3663246__metabat2_low_PE_034 | metagenome-assembled genome bin SAMEA3663246 (sample SAMEA3663246) | pig gut metagenome | biome: pig gut; feature: pig-associated habitat; material: faeces | place: China | collected 2013
ATACAAATCGCTGATTAGCAAGAAAAACGAGAATAAAACGTAAAAGTTGGGTTAAATACCAACGATTTCAAAGAACTATTATATTATGGCGTCTCGGACGCTGCGTGATTATTCAAATTTTTAACGAACTATTGTTATATAGTTATCATGGCATTAGTCATGATGGCATGTCAGAGTGAGGATGCCAATGCTACGGCTCCTTCGAAAACAAACTCTACCAATGGTGAAAACAAGACGCTAATCGTGTATTACAGCTACACGAACAATACGGAGCAGATTGTTGATGACCTCAAAACGATGATCAATGCGGATGTCATCGAGGTAGAACCTGCAAACAAGAATCTTGATTACTCAGCTAACAACTATGCTATCGGCACGGAACAACTGAATAAGATTAAGAATAATCCGAATGATGCGAGCAGTTACCCAGCCATCGATCCTGTGACCGTGGATATGAGTAAATACAATACTGTCATCATTGCCACTCCGCTTTGGTGGAGCCAGATGGCGAGTAACATGCAGACATTCCTCTTCAAATATGGTAATGAAATGGCTGGCAAGAATATAGGTCTTATTGTTAGCAGCCATAGCAGTGGTATCAGTAGCGTTGAAGCAGATGCCAAACGTCTCGTTCCCAATGGTAAGTTCTACGCCAAGAGCCTTTGGATAAATGCTTCGAAACATTCTCAGCGCAAAGCCCTCTTGGAGCAATGGCTGAAAGATGTAGATTTCAACACTACTGGCGTTGCCTCTATTTCCGCAAATCAGACAAAGTCGAATAGCATCTACGCATTGAATGGCCAGAAACTCGCAGAGGTTCCTGCAAAGGGGATGTATATTGAAGACGGAGTAAAGAAATTAAAGTAATGAAGAAGTTTTTATTGTTCGTACTGTTTCTCTGTCCTATCGTAAGCATGGCTCAGGAGCAGACAAAGATTGATAGTACAATGACATTCAGAATCAGCGAAATAGAGGTTTATCCCGAATACCTCAAAGAGTATCTGGAGTTTGCCCATAATGTAGGCGCAACATCAGTAAAGGAAGAACCTGGAGTTATCTGCATCTATCCCATGCAGCAGCTCCGCAACGACTGTCAGATTCGCATTCTTGAAATCTATGCTTCGCAGGAAGCGTATCAGCAGCACATCAAGACGGAGCATTTCCAGACCTACAAGCAAGGAACGCTCCACATGGTAAAGAGCCTTGACCTTGTAGATATGCGTCAGATGGCACCAGAGTGCCTTCCTCTAATCTTTAATTATTGCTGTCCGCTAAAAGTCTAATGAGCATAAATTATCTTCCGCAACGCCTGTTTATCGGCATTGCGGAAGATAATTTATGCTCATTAGACTTTTAGCGGACAGCAATAAAACTTAAAAGCAACTGTAAGAGTAAGAACAAAGAATGGTCTCTATCCGGTTTACATTCGCTTTACAATGAGGTCAAACAAGGGTGGCAAACAAAGAAGACACACCTGGCAATGGATGCCGGGTGTGCCTTTTTTGTGATTATTGTTTTGACGTTATTTGCAGGGAATGGCTTCGATGCGCTGCTGATGGCGACCTCCTGCAAATTCTGTGTTGAAGAATTCGTCGAGGCATTGGCGGCATACGTCTTCGCTGATGAAACGACCGGGGAAGACGATGACGTTGGCGTTGTTGTGCTCACGGATGAGGTGGGCAATCTCTGGTTGCCAAACAAGTCCAGCACGGATGCTCTGGTGCTTGTTGAGGGTCATGGAGATGCCTTCGCCCGAACCGCACATGGCGATGCCAGGATAGACTTCGCCTTTCTCGATGCCTTCAGCCAGTGCATGGCCGTAGGTGGCATAGTTGCAGGACTCTTCTGTGTAGGTGCCATAGTCCTTGTACTCATAACCTTTCTCTTCGAGATATTTCTTGACGAACTGCTTCAATGGGAATGCTGCATGATCGCTGGCAATTCCAACTGTTTTCACTTCCATAAATACAATGATGAAGTGAAAAATGAAGAGTGAAAAGTGAAAAATTCAAGTTACTTCTGCTAATGAGAAACAAAACGCATAGCAGGTAATTTAGATTTTTCACTTTTCACTTTTCACTTTTCACTTTGTTAGAACAATTTGTTTACTTGTGCATATACGTTTTCTGCGGTGTAGCCGAGTTTCTCGTCGAGCACCTTGTAAGGAGCGGAGAAACCGAAGGACTCAAGACCCCAGATGCTGCCTTCTGCCTCTGGCACGAGACCGAGGAGGTTCACTGGCAGACCTGCGGTGAGACCGAACTTCTTCACGCCCTGTGGGAGAACGCTCTGCTGGTACTCCTTGGACTGCTGACGGAAGAGACCCTCGGATGGAACGCTGACGATGCGAACCTTCTTGCCGTCCTTGCGGAGAAGTTCTGCACCTGCCACAAGGGTAGATACTTCAGAACCTGTAGCCACGAGGATGACATCGGGGTTCTCGTCGGAGCCAGCCACGATGTAGCCGCCCTTTGCCACCTGGCAGTAGTCGTTGCCGGCAGGCAAGTTGTTGATGTTCTGACGAGAGAGGATGAGGGCTGATGGGGTAGCCATGTTGTCCATAGCGAGTGCCCATGCAGCAGTGGTCTCCTGTGCGTCGGCTGGACGAAGAACGAGCACACTGGGCTTGCCGGAGTGGTTCTTCAGTTTCTCCATGAGACGAATCTGTGCCTCCTGCTCAACTGGCTCGTGAGTAGGACCGTCTTCGCCCACGCGGAAGGCATCGTGAGTCCAGATGAACTTCACAGGGAGTTCCATGAGGGCAGCCATACGAACGGCTGGCTTCATGTAGTCGGAGAAGACGAAGAAAGTACCGCATGCAGGGATGACACCTCCGTGGAGTGCCATACCGATGCAGCAGCAAGCCATCGTCAACTCTGCCACACCTGCCTGGAAGAAAGCACCAGAGAAGTCACCCTTCGTGAAGGCGTGGGTCTTCTTGAGGAAGCCGTCGGTCTTGTCAGAGTTGGAGAGGTCAGCAGAAGCACAAATCATGTTTGGAACTTGTTCGGCGAGTACAGAGAGACATGCTGCTGATGCTGAACGAGTGGCATCGTTGTCTTTTTGAACGCACTTGCTCCAGTCAATCTTTGGAGCCTTGCCGCTGAACCAGTCTGCCTGCTGAGCAGCCTTCTCTGGGTTGGCAGCAGCCCATGCTTTCTCCTCAGCATAACGCTCTGCACAGATGGCTTCGAGTTCCTTGGCGCGGTTGGCATAGAGTTCCTTCACGTCGTCGAAAATCTGGAATGGGTTCTCTGGGTCACCACCGAGGTTCTTCACGGTGTTGATGTAAGCGTCGCCACCGAGAGGAGCACCGTGAGTCTTGCAGTTAGCCTCGTAAGAAGTGCCGTCTGCCTTGAGGGCACCCTTACCCATGATGCACTTACCGATGATGAGGGTTGGCTTGCCTTCCACCTTCTGAGCCTTGTCGAGAGCAGCACGAATCTGTGCAGCATCATTACCTACGATTTCAATGACTTCCCAACCGAGAGCGCGATACTTGGCAGCAGTATCTTCAGTCATAACTTCCTTAGTCTCAGTTGAGAGCTGAATGTCGTTAGAGTCATAGAACATGATGAGGTTGTCGAGACCGAGAACAGCAGCGATACGTGCACCGCCCTGCGAAATCTCTTCCTGCACACCACCATCGGAAATGTATGCGTAGATGGTTTCCTTGGCGAAAGTGGGGTTGCCAGTATGAGCAGCCAAGAACTTGGCGGCGATGGCAGCACCGATGGCGAACACGTGACCCTGTCCAAGAGGACCAGAAGTGTTCTCAATGCCACGGGCAATCTCAAACTCTGGGTGACCTGTAGTAGGAGACCCCCACTGACGGAGCTGTGCCAACTCGTCGAGCGAGAACTTGCCGATGAGGCAGAGTTGAGAGTAGAGCATTGGAGCCATGTGGCCTGGGTCGAGGAAGAAACGGTCGCGACCTACCCACTCAGGGTTCTTGGGGTCGTATTTCAGATATTCAGAATACAACACATTGATGAAGTCTGCACCGCCCATGGCACCACCGGGGTGACCAGACTTTGCCTTTTCTACTGCCGATGCAGCGAGGATGCGGATGTTGTCCGCAGCATGATTCAAGACTTGAATTGAATTTGCCATAAAGACCCCCTCCCCGCTCCCCTTGAAAGGGGAGAGTAGAATGTTTTGTGGGGAGGAATTCTACTATTTGATTGATGAATAAAACGATTGTAACTTTATAATGAAGAAAAAACCGCCCCCTCCCTCCAAGGAGGGTGAGGGGAGGGTCTCTTATTGTTTATTCTCCACCGCCGCCTGTTCGATGGCCAAGCCCTTTTTGTAGTTCTCGATATAGGCATTGAAACCTACCACATCTTCTGGCGTAGGCGCAATTTCTGTGCCAGCATTGCCAGCGAACACCACGAGGTCGAGGTAGTCGGGCAGAGAGAGTTTGCTGTTCACGGCGTAGGCAGCCAAGAGTGCGATGCCCCAAGCACCGCCTTCGCCTGCGGTCTCCATCACAGAAATGGGGGAGTTGAGTGCTGCTGCCAGCATCTTCTGCCCCACCCCTGGAGTGGTGAAGTAGCCGCCATGTCCTGTGATGCGGTCAACCTTTACTTTCTCTTCCTTCAAAAGGATATCATTGCCAATCTTCAACACACCGATGGCACCATAGAGGTGTGCGCGCATGAAGTTGGCGAGGCTGAACTTGTCGTTGGCTGAACGCACAAAGAGTGGACGGCCATCGGCAAGACCTGTCACAGGTTCGCCCGATACATAGTTGTAGGAGAGAATGCCACCACAGTCAGCATCGCCCTTTGTGGCTACATTGAAGAGATTCGTGTAGAGTTGGTTCATATCGACAGGCATGCCCATCAGTTCCTGGAACTCCTTGAATATCTTCACCCAAGCGTTGATGTCGCTGGTGCAGTTGTTGCAGTGTACCATAGCCACGAGCGAACCGTCTGGAGTGGTCACCATGTCAATCATCTCGTAAGGCTTGGAGAGTTCTTTCTCCAACACAATCATTGAGAAGGAAGAAGTGCCTGCGGACACGTTGCCGGTGCGCTGCTTCACAGCATTGGTTGCCACCATGCCTGTTCCTGCATCGCCTTCGGGAGGACATACTGGGATGCCAGCCTTCAGGTGGCCCGACACGTCGAGACGGTTAGCACCTTCTGGGGTGAGGAATCCTGCGTTCTCGCCAGCGTTGAGTGACTTGGGCAGGATGTCGAGCAACTTCCAGCTGAAGCCTCTTGGCTCGATGAGTTTGTCGAACTTCGCCACCATCTCAGCATCGTAAGTCTTCGTCTTGGGGTCAACAGGAATCATGCCCGATGCATCGCCTACGCCCAGCACCTTCTGACCCGTAATCTGCCAATGGATGTAGCCTGCGAGGGTAGTGAGGAACTCGATGTCCTTCACGTGCTCCTCGTTGTCGAGAATGGCTTCATAAAGGTGTGAGATGCTCCAACGGAGAGGAATGTTGTAGTTGAAGAGTTTGGAGAGTTCGGCTGCGGCCTTGCCCGTGTTGGTGTTGCGCCAAGTGCGGAAAGGCACGAGAATGTCGTTTCCTTTGAAAGCCATGTAGCCGTGCATCATGGCACTGATGCCGATGGCTGCCAGTGTCTCGATTTCCACTTCGTACTGCTCCAACACGTTCTTGCGCAACTGGGCATAGCAGTCCTGAAGACCATACCAGATGGCTTCGGTGCTGTAGGTCCAAAGGCCGTCCACCAACTGGTTTTCCCAGGTGTGGCTGCCCTGTGCGATAGGCTTGTAGTCCTCGTCGATGAGAACTGCCTTGATGCGGGTAGAGCCAAACTCGATTCCGAGAATGGCTTTACCTGATTCTATCGTTTGTTTTGCGGTCATAAACTGGTTAAATTAACAATTAATAATTAACAATTAACAGTAGCCATGCGGCTTGTTGGTGATATTTTTCTCATTAGGAGCATTGCGTTAGCCAATTGTTAATTATTAATTATTAATTGTTCATTTTTAATTATAAATTACTTCAGTGCTTTGTTCAACATATAGTACACCTCGTTCATCTGGAGGTCGTGCTTGAACTCGCTGATGGTGGTGTTCTTGTTAATCTTCACATACTCGATGCCGAGCATCTCTGCGAAGTCCTCCCAATACTCTTCGGTGATGTCGTAAGAGAAGGCGCTGTGGTGTGTACCACCTGCAAGAATCCATGCACCAGCACCGATTTCGAAGGTTGGCTGAGGAACCCAGAGGGCAGATGCCACAGGAAGGTTAGGCATGGGCTTTGGCTCGATGCACTCCACCTCCTGAGAGATGAGACGGAAGCGGTTGCCAAGGTCAACGACTGTAGCTTTGATGCCACGACCCACCTTTGAGGTGAACACGAGACGAGCCGTCTGCTGCTTGCGGATGCCGATGCCGAGGAAGTGAACTTCGAGTTTGGGCTTGTCGGTAGCGATGAGCGGACACACTTCGAGCATGTGGCTCTGGAGGCAAGAAGAGCGGTCGCCGGCAAAGTTGAGGGTGTAGTCCTCGAGGAAAGAGCAGCCTGTGGGCAGACCTTGCGAGATGACCCAGAGTGTGCGGTAGAGGCAAGCGGTCTTCCAGTCGCCTTCGGCACCGAAGCCATAACCTTCTGCCATCAGGCGCTGAGAAGCGAGACCTGGAATCTGGTCGAAGCCTACGAAATTGGGGTCGTTGATGTCGGCATCGCCGAGGTCGTCGAAGTTGGTGGTGAAGGCTGTTGCACCCTCATCCTTCAGCACACGGCGAAGAGCGATTTCTGCCTTAGCTGCATTCTTCACCTTCTCCCAATAAACTTGTTCGCCACTCTCGTCAATCTTGATGGTGTATTCCTTCTTGTATTCTTCAACGAGTGCATCTGCTTCAGCATCAGTCACCTGCTTGAAGTATTCCATGAGAGAAGAAACTGGGTAGTAGTCCACATGGTAGCCCATACGCTGCTCGAACTCCACGCGGTCGCCGTCAGTCACAGCCACGTTGTTCATGTTCATACCGAACATCAAGCAGCGTACGTTCTTAGCGTCGGCAACACCTGCTGCCACACGTGCCCAAACGGCAATCTGCTTCTGAGCGGCCTCGTCCTTCCAGTAGCCGCACACCACCTTGCGAGGAACACGCATACGAGTACAGATGTGACCGAATTCGATGTCGCCGTGAGCAGACTGGTTGAGGTTCATGAAGTCCATGTCGATTTCGCCCCATGGAATTTCAGCGTTGTACTGAGTGTGGAAGTGGAGCAGTGGTTTCTGCAGATCCTGCAAGCCCTTAATCCACATCTTGGCAGGCGAGAAGGTGTGCATCCAGGTGATAACACCTACACACTTGTCGTCGTTGTTGGCTGCCTTCATAACGTCTTCCACTTCTTTGGAAGAGTTTGCTGTACCTTTATAAACTACCTTAATAGGGATGAGACCACCCTTGTTAAGACCTTCTACCATTTCCTTTGAGTGAGCGTCAACTGCAACGACTGCGTCACCACCATAGAGCAACTGAGCACCAGTCACCCACCATAATTCCAAATTTTCAAATGCCATAGTTTTTCGTTTTTAATTAACAATTAATAATTAACAATTAACAATTGCCATGCGGTCTGAAATCATCAACTATTAATTGTTGGTTAGTAATTATTTTTTGTTTAATGTGTTAATACTTGCGTTAAGAGTTTTATAAGTTCTTTACAATCAACAATAATGCTTTCATATTGGTCGTCGCTCATGTATTCACTTGAATGGAATCTCTATCCAGTATTCTGTTTCTTTTGCTTCTTTAAGGGCAATCTTTAGTTTATGCTTAAAGTCATCAGTACTTTTTCGCCAAACTCGGATTCTCTTATATTAGCACCGATACTTGTTCCTGATTTTAAGATTTGTGTGAAAATGAGTTGCTCTGCTACGCTTGTTTTTCTGATAAAATATTTTGCTAACCTCACAATTCTTATTCCAAAAGCAAGGCTTTTTTCTTTTAATATATTATCATCCTTCATGCGTCAGTCCAATTGTTAATTATTAATTGTTAATTGTCTGTTCTTAATGTTTCTGACCTTTCTGACCATAGTAGGCGTTGGGACCGTGCTTGCGGTTGTAGTGCTTCTCGATGAGGAGCGGATTCATGGTCAGGTTGGGATTGACGGAGAAGGCAACAAACGCCATCTTGGCACATTGCTCCATCACCTTAGCATTGTAAACTGCATTGTCGGGTGAAGTGCCCCATGAGAAAGGTCCGTGATTCTTTACCAGCACGGCAGGGGTGTGGTCCGGGTTAATCTTGCGGATGTTGAGGATTTCATCTACGATGACATTGCCTGTCTCCAGTTCATACTGACCTTCCACTTCCTCTTTCGTCATGTCTCGAGTGCATGGAATGGCCTGATAGAAGTAGTCGGCATGTGTGGTGCCGATGTTAGGAATATCTTTACCTGCTTGAGCAAATGCCGTCGCATAAGTGGAGTGAGTGTGTACGACACCCTGAATGTTAGGGAATGCCTTGTAGAGCACTAGGTGAGTGGGGGTATCTGATGATGGGTTGAGGTCGCCCTCGACCACTTTCCCGCTCTCCAAATCAACGACAACCATATCACTTGCTTTCATTTCATCGTAACTTACACCAGATGGTTTGATGACCACGAGACCTTTTTCACGGTCGATGCCTGACACGTTACCCCATGTGAAGATGACGAGTCCTTGTTTTACCAGGTCAAGGTTTGCCTTGAATACTTTTTCTTTCAGTTCTTCTAACATAGTATTTCTGTTTTTTATGATGGTTGATTTACGAATTACGTATGCCTCAAATATCGTTATTTGAATCTGTATAATGTGGCTCCACGACGTGATGAACGATCCACCAAGTTGGTTGCCTGAATATAGTCTTTTTCGGAGATAGCACGGCGGAAATTACGCTTGTCTATCGAGGTGCCAAGAATGCTTTCATAGAGTGTCTGAAGCAAACTCAGCGTGAAGTATCTCGGGAGAAGATTGCTCCCGATGGGCTGGTTTTTGATGTTTTCGCCAATCATGTGACGAGCCTTCTGTACCATATCGTTATGGTCGAAGCAGAGAGTGGGCATCTGGTCAACATCTACCCATTGGGTCTTGTGGATGTCGGCGAGATGAGTGTCGTAATTATCTACATTGATGAGTGCATAGTACACTACGCTGATGACCCGTTCTCCAGGGTCGCGTTCCACCTCACCGTATGCGGCAAGCTGTTGCATATACACGTTGTCGAGTCCTGTGAATTCCTTCAGGATGCGCTTGGCAGAGGAATCCACGCTTTCGTTGGTTTGAACAAAGCCTCCAATCAGTGAATGCTCACCAAGCCCTGGTTCGTAGGGGCGCTGATGAATTAGCACCTTCAGACGTCCGTCTTTGAATCCGAAAATGATGCAATCGACGGAAACGTAGAACTTGGGGTATGATTTGTAAGCAGTCATTGATTGGAGGCTTCTATATATTATATATTATAATGTGTCAGACTATTTTCTAATTACCACAGAACAACATACAAGATGGTGAGGATGACGATCACGCCAATAGCACCAATGTTGAATATACGGTCGGTGTGGAAAATGTTCAGGTCGATTGGAACCAGTTTCGGATCCTGTACCTTGTCTTTTGCGTTAGAACGCAGGTAAAGGCCGATGGTGCCTGTGATGGCAGCGAAGAAGATCATTGCACCCTCGAAACCGTACATGTGCATGGTCTCATTGAAGAAACCAGAGATGGAGAGCACCAGTGAAACGGCTGCTACACAGAACATGATGGTGCTCCATCGCATCATGGTCTTCACGCTGTCAGCATCAAGTGTATCGGCTGGAACTGCCTTCTTGCTTGACAAAGAAATCCACACGAACAGGATGACCAGTGTGATGAACACAACACCTGAACGGATCAAGAATGGCATTTCTGGGAAAGCGAACTTGTAGATGATAGAGAAAGCGAAGGTGCCGATAGCGCAGACAACAGCGGCTGTGCCACTTGAGCGTTTCCACAGCAGACCAAGACCGAAAATAACCACGACGCCAGGATAAACGAAAGCAGAGTATTCCTGAATGAACTGGAATGCCTGGTCAATACCACCCATCAATGGATAAACAGCGATCATTGCGATGATCAGTGCACAAACAGAAGTGAGACGACCAACGTTCACGAGTTTCTTCTCTGAAGCATTCTTGTTGATGAATTGCTTGTAAACATCCATCGTGAAGAGGGTAGAGGTTGAGTTGAACATGGATGCCAAAGAGGAAATCACGGCAGCAGCCAGTGCGGCAAAACTCAAACCCTTGACAGCTGTAGGTGTGAAGTTGCGAATCAGATATGGATATGCATCGTCTGAACGAGTGATGGCACCAGCCAGTTGCTGACGCAAATCTTCACATTCAGGAGCGTTCATGATATAAAATGCACAAACACCTGGGATACATACAATGAATGGAATCAAAATCTTCAGGAAGGCTGCAAATACCATACCCTTCTTTGCCTCGTCAAGAGACTTGGCAGCTAAACCCTTCTGGATGATGTACTGGTTGAAGCCCCAGTAGCCGAGGTTGGTCAACCACAGGGCACCGAAGATCAGCACAATACCAGGATTGGTGAAGAATGGGTCTTCTTTCTGTATGGTGTTGCCTGTTCCATCCACTACACCATTGATGACTGGATAAAGTTCTTCATTTCGGGTAACGACTAGATTGAAGTGTTTGTCGCCATCAATGGATGCAAGATAGTCTTTGATGTGCATCAAGGCATCCCAGGCGTTTCCTATGCCCATTTCTTCACCAATGACAGAAAGGGCTGCATAAGCCGTGAGAAGACCACCACCCACGAGGAAGGTCACCTGCATCACGTCGGTCCAAGCTACAGAAGCCAGACCTCCATAAATCGAGTAGATACCAGCGATGAGGAAAAGACAGAGAATGATCACCATACGAACCTGGTCAATCTCCATACCTGCTACCATGAAGGTCATATCTGTTGGCAAACCAAGAATCTGTTGAATAGCCAAAGCGCCCAACCATGCCACTGAAGTCAAATTGACGAAGACATAGAGGAAAAGCCAAAGCAGTGAGAAGGCAAATCCTACTCCCCAGTTGTAACGCTCGCGAAGGAACTGAGGAATTGTGAAAATCTTTTTCTCAATCATCAGCGGCAGCAAAAACTTACCTACTACAAGCAGTGTGGCTGCAGCCATCAACTCGTATGCAGCCTGTGCGATACCTGATGCGTAAGCCGAACCTGACATGCCGATGAATTGTTCTGCTGAAATGTTTGCTGCAATGAGCGATGCACCCACAGCCCACCATGTCAGCGTGTTACCGGCCAAAAAGTAGTCAGTTGATGATTTTTCCTCACCCTTCTTGCTGCGAGACAGGAACAGTCCCATGCTGACAAGAATGATAATGTACACAACAAAGACCAGATAGTCGACCGGTTCAAAGCCATTGTTGCTTAGTGCATTTAGAATTTTTTCCATGTTAAATAAGTAGTAATATTATTATTGTTAAAAGTTATTTTGCCAAACTTTATTTCTCCACAGAGAATGCATACTTGCAATAGGACTTGTATGGCTTTTCTGGAGATACGAATGGATTGCTGTTTTCCCATCCTGGCATCATGCACTTGTTGGGAGAGTCAGGATACTTTTGGCTTTCGAGGCAGACGGCGCAATGCTTCTGATACATGATGCCGCCCTTGCCAGGACGAGTCCCGTCTTGGAAGTTGGCTGTGTACACTTGTACGCCAGGTTCGTTTGTGTACATATCCATCTTAATGCCAGAACGTGGATCGGACATTGTGATACAGATGGCCTTCTTGTCACCCTTGGTATTCAGGCACCAGTTGTGGTCGTAACCGCCACCTACCGATTCCATTTCTGGGTCATTCTTTCCAAAGTCAGTGCCAATCGCCTTTGGAGTGCGGAAGTCAAATACCGTACCCTCTACCGAACGAATCTCACCGGTTGGAATCAGGTTGTCATCACCAGGTGTGTAACTATCTGCATTGATGTAAAGGATTGACTCGTCAATTGTGTTGTTCAAGTCACCTGAAAGGTTGAAATAGGTGTGATTTGTCATATTCAGCACAGTGGGAGCGTCTGCTACGCCATCATAACTGATGATAATCTCGTTGTTGTCTGTAAGTTTGAAATCAACTGTAGCCACGACCTCACCAGGGAACTGGTTGTCGCCATCAGGGGAGGTGATTTGAAGTGCTACAGACTGAGGTGTTGCTTCTACCTCGTCATAAACCTGATACTGCCAACCTGTGTAACCGCCATGCAGACAAGCCACACCGTTGTTGTTCTTGGGCAGTATCACCTTCTCACCGTTGTAGGTGTACTCACCATTGTTGATGCGGTTTGCATAGCGACCCACCGAACAACCGAAATCCGTTTCGAAGTTCCATGGGAAATAGTTTTCAATTTTGTCGAAACCGCATGCAACATCTACTAGTTCACCATCTTTGTTTGGAACCATGATGCTGACGATGCGTCCGCCAAAGTTTGTGATACAAACCTCCATGCCGTTCTTGTTGGTAAGGGTGTAGAGTTTCACTTGCTTAGCCTCGGCTGGGTCAGCCGCCATAAACTTGGCGTTTTCAGCATCGTAAGCCACAGCGATGCAAGTGTCGAAATCTGCTGGATTGATACCAGACTTGGTCAGTTGAACTTCGGGTGCAGAATTGCACGCACACAGGAATGCTACGGCCGCAGCACTTCCCGTCAAAATCGTTTTAAGATTTCTCATAATTTTGGTTAGAAAATGATTAGTTTATAAACTGTTCGCCAAAGTTACGGCTTTTTCCTGTGTTACAACCTTTAAAAAATATGTTATTGAACATAAAATGTCTATTTAGTGTATTTCTGACACTTTTTTATGCATTTTAGAAGTTTAAAAGGCACGAAATGATACATATGCATGAAGATTGGGCATTTTCCCTATCTTTTAGTTTGATTTGCTCTTGATGATAGAAAAAAGTGTAACTTTGTGACTCCTAACATTATCATTGGAAAGATAAAGTGTGTGGGAACTTATAAAATAGTAGATAGGGAAAGAAACGTTTTTGTATGAAATGAAAAAGGGTGCGATTTACATCGCACCCCTCTCATTTCTTGTGAAATCCATAGGAAACATGAATTGTCAACACAGTTTACGTGCTCCGTCTCCAATGACCACGTCAATGACAATGGGCTTTTTGCCGTATTTCTCTTGGAATTTTGTGACTGCAGTCTTGACGAAATTGTCGTAAAGCTCTTCCGCCACGAGGTTGATGGTGCAACCTCCGAAGCCACCGCCCATGATACGTGAACCTGTCACGGAACACTCTTTGGCGATGTCGTTGAGGAAGTCAAGTCCTTCGCAGGACACTTCATATTCTTTAGATAGTCCATAATGGGTCTCGTACATCTTCTGGCCTACGGTCTCGTAGTCGCCTTTTTCAAGTGCATCGCAGACTGCCAGCACACGGTCTTTCTCGCCGAGCACGAAAGTGGCACGCTTAATGTCTTCGGCAGATACTTTGCCTTCGATTTCTTTCAGTTCTTCCCAAGTTGCCTCACGGAGGGTTGTGATTTTCTTGTCGGGGTGAAGTTCCTTGATGGCATTGACGCAGTTTTCGCATGACTTGCGGCGGTCATTGTAAGGTGAACCGACGAGTTCATGCTTGACGCATGAGTTGATGAGCACAAGTTTGTAGCCCTTGGGGTTCCATGGAAAATATTCGTATTCGCCTGAGCGACAGTCAAGTCTCATGAGGTTGCCTTTCTTGCCGAAGACGCTGGCAAACTGGTCCATGATGCCGCAGTTGACTCCTATATATTTATGTTCGGTTGCCTGTCCCACTTTGGCAAGGGTCATTTTGTCTATTTTCCCTTCGCCGAAGAGGTCGTTGAGTGCATAGGCATAGCAACTTTCAAGAGCTGCAGACGAGGACATGCCTGCTCCGTTAGGCACATCGCCAGCGAAGGCTGTGTCGAATCCTTGTACGGGTACTCCGAGTGCCATCATTTCGCGTGCCACCCCAAAGATGTAACGGAAGTGGCTGGCCCGTGGTCCTTTCTCATCGTCGAGGGAGAATTCTGCATAGTCTTTCAGGTCAATGGAATAGGCACGGATGGTACGTGTTCCGTTAGGACGGATTTCGGCTATCATGCCTTGCTCTACTGCTCCTGGGAAGACGAATCCTCCGTTGTAGTCGGTGTGTTCACCAATGAGGTTGATGCGTCCAGGTGACGCATATACTGAACCCGGTTCTCCACCAAGGTGTTTGATGAATCGGGTACGTACGTCGTCAATTTTCAGTTTCATATTGAGTTAGTTTTTGAGTTTCTATCAGGTCGAGATAGATCGGTGTTAGTTAATCGTTTAAGCAACATTCCCTCGCCCGCTTTGGGGATGCGGACGAGGGGAATGTGCTGTCTCAGGTTATTGTACTCCAAACTTGTAGATGGTCTTCTGTGTGTACTTTTCTCCAGGCTTGAGCACCGTGGAGGGGAAGTAGGGACGGTTAGGCGAGTCGGGGAAATGCTGGCACTCAAAGCAGATGGCAGAACGGCGTGGTGCAGTACAACCTAATTGGATTGGGTTGCCCGAGCCCCAGTTGTCTGTATAGACCTGCATGCCAGGTTCAGTTGTGTAGGTTTCGAGGGTGCGTCCTGATTTTGGATCGGTCAGGCGCACAGCGAATGAGAGTTCGCCCACTTCTTTCTTGTTCAACACAAAGCAGTGGTCATAACCATTTCCGTTCTTAATTTGCTCATCATCAGCGTCGATGTCTTGCCCGACAGCCTTTGGCGTGCGGAAATCGAATGGCGTGCCTGCCACCTTAAGAATCTCACCAGTTGGAATGCATGTGTCATCGATAGGAATGAAGAAGTCACCGTTCAATTCGATGATTTGGTCTTCGATGCCAGGCGTTGGGTTTGCAATGCCCTGCAATGAGAAATATGCGTGGTGTGTTAGGTTGATGATTGTCTTCTTGTTTGTGGTGGCAAGATACTCGATGATGAGTTCGTTGTCGTCAGTCCATGTGAATTCCACCGAAATCTTCACTTCGCCGGAGAATCCTTCATGTCCGTAGGGGAGAATGCAGTTGAGTGTGAGGTTCTGATCGCCGGTCTGGAATGCTTCGAACACTTGTGCGTGGAGTCCGGTTGGGCCACCGTGCAGAGCGTTTGGCTCATTGTTGATGGCGAGTTGATACTCTTTCCCGTTAAGGGTGAACCTGCCCTTTGCAATACGGTTGCCAAAACGGCCGATCAATGTAGAGAGGTAAGCCTCCGGAGAATTGACGACGTCATCGATGTTGTCATGTCCCTGAATGACGTTGGCAACCTTGCCGTCCTTGTCGGGTACCATGATGGCAACAATGGCGCCACCGTAGTTGGTGATTGACACTTCATAACCATCCTTGTTCACAAGGGTGTATAGGTCTGTTTTCTTGCCCTTCACAACCTTTTGGAAGTTCTCGGGCTTTAGACCACTCAATTTGGGCTGAATAGTGCTCATAGAGATTTTATTTTAAGTTGTGATTAATAAGTCGGTTTTAGATTTCTCTTTGCAAATTAAACGAAAATATTTTTACTATGCCAACTTTCTGCCAATTATTTTTTCACTTTTTAGTTTTTTTGACAGAAAAGGGGGCTTTCGTCCCTCTTTCTTTGCCCCTAATCCGTTGTGGAGAGTAAATCCGCCACTACAAAACTGCTTCCACCCACATAGATGAAATCCTCCTTTTGAGCATCGGCAAGCGCGGCTTTGTAGGCTTGCGCGACTGTGGGGTAACTTCTGCCCTCCAGTCCGTAGGCGGCTGCTTTTTGCTTGATTTCCTCATGGGGAAGTGCTCGTTTCACACTTGCCTGACAGAAGTAATAGGTGGCACGCTTGGGCATCATCGCCAACACACCGCTTATGTCCTTATCGTTTACCATACCGAACACTATGCGCATAGGCGCGTGTACTTTATTTAATTGCCGGCTAATCCATCGAAAACCGCCCACATTATGTCCCGTGTCACACACTACTCGTGGATTCCTCTTCAATGTCTGCCATCTGCCCATTAGTCCTGTCATTTCGCATACATGAGCGAATCCCTCGCGAATGTTGCAGTCCGTGATGTGGAATCCGAGTTCCTTCAGCCTGCTGACAGTACACAAGATGGTGTTGGTATTCTTTTGCTGACAATATCCATCGAGTTTACCAATTATATTTCCGTATTTGACTGTTTGATAATATATTCCACCATTTTTTCTAAATCGATGCTTGATGATTTCCTTTTCCTCTTCGGCAAAGTAAATGGGTGCCTTCATTTCTTGGGCTTTCTGTTCAAAAACAGGTTTTGTTTCTTTTACTACTTCACCAACTACGACGGGGACTCCTTGTTTGATGATGCCAGCCTTTTCTCCAGCAATTTTTGCCAAAGTGTTGCCTAAAAATATCACATGGTCGAAACTGATGTTGGTGATGACGCAGACCTCAGGTGTGATGATATTGGTGCAGTCGAGTCGGCCGCCCAATCCCACTTCAACAACAGCCACATCTACTTCTTGTTCTGCGAAATACTTGAATGCCATTGCGGTTGTCAGTTCGAAGAAGGATGGGTGAAGTGGCTCGAAAAAGGAATGGTGTTCCTCTACAAAATCGATTACGTATTTTTCGCTGACCATTTTGCCGTTCACGCGGATTCGCTCGCGAAAATCTACCAGATGGGGGGAGGTGAAAAGCCCCACTTTCAACCCTGATGCTTGCAAGATGGCTGCCAGAGTGTGTGAGCAGGAACCTTTTCCGTTGGTGCCAGCCACATGGATGGTTTTGTAGTGGAGATGCAGATGTCCGAAGTGCTTGTCTAACTGGTGTGTGTTGGAGAGTCCTTCCTTGTAGGCGTCGCTACCCACATTCTGAAACAGCGGCGCCGAAGTGAATAAGTAGTTGATAGTTTCTTTATAAGTCATGTTTTGTTATAATTTGTTACAAAGTTATGAATAAAATGTCGAAAAAACGGAAGAAAACAAAATTTTGTTTTACCTTTGCACATAATAAGCAATCTAGTAACCTAAAAACTATTGTTCATGCGAACTAAAACCTGTGCATTGTTTTTCGTTGTCATGCAAGCCGTTCTCCTTAGCCTAGTGGCTTGTGGAGGAGAGACGGAAATGAAGCAATGTGAGATAGACTCGCTCAATATGTTGGCATATCAAGCGAAGTATCGTTCGTTGGACGAAGCATCAGCCTATGTGGAGAAAATACTTGGCGAGTATGCGACTTCAGGCTGTCGCGATGGTATTCATGAAGCGTTGCTGAACAAAGGGGATGTGTATGGAATGCGCATGGAATATGACTCGGCGCAGGTGTGCTATAAACAAGTATTGGCAGAATCTGACAATGATTTGATATGTAGCATGGCTGATGTTGATATGATGTCGGTGTGCCTGATGCTGTCGATGAGCAAGGAGTTTTATGATTATCGGAGTGATGCACAGGAACGCATGGCAAATGTGGAAGAGGAGAGTGGGGACATGACGGAGCATCAGAAAATGCTGTGGAATAGTGTGCAGGCTGATTATCACTTTGTATCGATGAATTACTTTGCCCACATGCGTCAGGATGATGGGGTGAAGGAGGAGTTTGAATGGCTGGATGAACATCAAGACTTGTTTGTTACTGATTCAGCGAAGCAATCCACTTATCTGTTTATGAAGTCGGTATATGGTGTGAACGGCGATAATATGGCTGATGCCGTTGACGAGATGCAGCGAAATCTAATACGTCTCCTGTCGATGAGCAAGCAGAACGGAAATGTTTATTTTGAGATTCTTGCCTTGAACGGATTGGCAAAGTCTATCATGACTAGTGGAGACTTGAAGCCATCGCGGTGGGTTTTCATTGAGGAGTTGGTGGGTGAGTATGGTTTCGTGCCGCTTGAGTATAAATTGTCGAATCGTGCTGCAAGGTTAGCAAAACTATATGGAAATGACTTCGTGCAGACCACGGCATTGGTCACATTGTCAGACTATTATCTGAGAACTGGAGAAGACAGTTTGGCGCTGGTGCAGATGGAAGATGCTCTGGAACTTATTAACAAGCACCATCGAAAGATGGCTCGGAATGTTGACGGGACTGAACATGCAGAAAGTGATGAATTGTACATCTACACGGTGACGGACGATTCGCTTTCGATGGAAATGCGATGGATTGTCAATCCTGAGGTGGTGGCTGTTCCCGAATGGATGGCGATGGTGAGGGAGCAACTTAGTGTCATCTATGGTGCAATGGGGTTGAAAACGGAGTCGGATTACAACCATAATATTTATTTTGACATTCTGGATGCAACGCGGCAAGATTTGCGCGTGTTGCAGGAAGAGGACAACTTGAAACAGGAGGAGCACACGCTCAATCTGCTGTTGTGGGTGTTTGCTCTTGCAATTGTAGCATTGGCATGGCTGTTGTATGTTTATAACAGACGGAGTCGTGAAGAGTACAGGAAAAAGGTGAGAATGTTGAGTAAGGTGATAGATATATGCAAACATCTGTCATCAGCATTGTCGGAAGAGATAGAGGACGAAGAGGGTTTAGATGTTGCGTTGCACCAAATTGCTGACGCCGATGTGGAATGTCTTTTTCCGCAAGTGAAGGGGCAAGACTGGACGAAGGTTGACATCCGTACAATGAAAGGGTTGGATGGCGAATTGTTTCATGTGTTGCTGGTGTTTTATGGTTGGATGCGACAGAAGGGCTTGCAGTATATCCAATTCTCAGAAGAAGAACGACGTTTGGAAAGCGAGACTTTTGTGTTTGAGAAACGTCTGGAGGAGAATAAGCGTCAGTACATTGAGAAGTTGACCTCCATGTCGATAGTGAACGGTATCACGCCATTCCTTGACCGAGCATTGCACGAAATCAGTAGATTGAAGATGGACAAGGATGCCAGCCCCGAAACGGTTCGCGAACGTTTCCTGTATTTGAGTGAACTTATCGACAAAATAAACGATTATAATGATGTACTGGGGCACTGGGTGAAGATACGGCAAGGTATGGTGACGCTGAACATTGAAAACTTTGCTTTGAGGCCGCTGTTCGACATGTTGCGTCATGGTTCGAAGAGTTTCGACATTAAGGGGGTTTCTTTGATGGTAGATGATACTGATGGGGTGGTGAAGGCGGACAAGTCGCTTACACTCTTTATGATGAACACGCTTTTGGACAATGCACGGAAATACACGCCAGAAGGGGGGCATGTGCATTTGTCGGCAGCAGAGACGGACACTTATGTGGAGGTGTCGGTGGCAGATACAGGACATGGCATGTCGGCTGAAGACGTGGAGACTCTGAACAATGCGAAGGTGTATGATTCGAGTAAGATTGGGACGGAAGGTGTGAATGCAACTGACATCAAGCAGAATAAGGGCTTTGGTTTTGGACTGATGAATTGTAAGGGTATCATTGGTAAGTATAAGAAGACAAACGCTGTATTTAATGTGTGTGAGTTTGGTGTGGAAAGCGAAATAGGGAAGGGAAGCCGTTTCTTCTTCAGGCTGCCCAAAGGTGTGCTGAAGACGATGATGTGTGTGTGTTTGTTACTGCAATGTCTTGCAATGAATGCAGAGGTGCATCTGCACACAGCGGAAGTGTATGCAGACAGCATATTCACCGCCAATGTGACGGGCGACTACGAGCAGGCGATATTATATGCCGATTCAGCTATTCAGTGCTTCAACCGTTACTATTTAGGTCAAGTGCCGAAAGGAATGCATCTGATGACTCTTGAAGGGAGCGAGATGGCGGAGATAGAGTGGTGGAAGTCAGGACTGGACACCGATTATGAACTAATCATCGGCATCCGAAATGAGGTGGCGATTGCGGCATTGGCATTGAACCGAAATAGCCTCTATCACTATAACAGTGAGGTGTTCACTCGTTTGTATAAGATGACCAGCACCGATCCGACACTGGAGAACTATTGTAATGACATCAAGATGGCGAATCGGAACAAGAAGACCACTGTCATTCTGCTCGGTGTGCTGTTGTTCCTGGTGCTCGCCACCTATTTCTTCCTACACTATCACAACACGCAGTTGTTCATTTTCAACTTACGTCAGTTCATTCAGCTGAACAACAATGTCTTTACGGCAACAGAAAGGACATTGCCCAGTGTGCTGCACCAGAATCTTTCGGACATCAAGACGGCAGATACGGTGGGGCTGATGTTTCCCATAAAGGATGCGCCTGAGCAGTTCCAATATGTTTTTGATGGGAATGTGGCGGAAAGGAATGTGTATGAAAGTATGATGCAGTCAGCTTATCGTCAGCAGAAGGACGTGGTGAGTAGCAATGGGCGATTCCGTGCCTACCTCATGTATGTTCCTGGTACGGACGAACGCATGTTGACAGGTGTGTTGGGTGTGCATTTCGTGGATGGTAAGTTGTTAGATGAAGAATCGCTCATCATCAATCTTGTGGCGCAATTCATGAGTATTCACACTTATTTTTCTTATCACAAGGTGGACGAAATGGCCGAACTGCTCGAACTGAAGCAGGATGAGCGAATGCGCATTGACAATGAGCAGCAGAAGGTGTATGTGAGGAATCAGATTATGGACAACTGCCTTTCAACACTGAAGCATGAGACCATGTATTACCCCAATCGCATCAAGCAGATTGTTGATGCTACGTTGGCAGATTCCGATACTCCTGTCAATAAAACAACTATCAGCGATATCGACGAATTGCTCTCTTACTATAAGGAGGTCTTCACGATCTTGAGTGCCTGTGCAGGCAAGCAGGTGGAGAAGGTTCTTTTCAAACGTACCGTGCTTTCTGGAAAAGAAATTGGTGAGATGGCAAAACGCTCTTTTAAGAAACACCAAAAGAAGGGAATGGTAAAGACTATGGTGAAGGTGGTTGGTTCATCGGACTTGAAGGTGCAAGGTGACAAAATTTTCATCCAGACATTACTTGACAACATCATCTCCCTTTATTTTGAGCATGAATCAGGCGGAGAATTGCTGGTAAATTTTGATGTTTCGGATGGTTTCGCTAAATTTGCATTCACAGATACGGTGTACCGCTATGCCGACGAGGATATTTCGCAACTCTTCTATATAGATAATGTGAAATACGATGCAAAGAGTGATACGCTCTCAGGAGCCCAGTACATGATTTGCCGTCAGATAGTCAGAGAGCATGATGCCTACTCTGCCCGTCGTGGTTGCCGCATTTATGTAGAGAACAACGATGAGGGAATGGGGTCAAGTTTCATCTTCACCCTTCCGCTCTGCAATACAAGTCCTTCATGACTATATATGTTATAGAGGTTGAGTCCTCAAAACTTTATACTTAATAGATAAATATAGTAGTGCAAACAAACTAAAAAAACTTAATATGGATCCTTTCAAAGTAATTATTGTTGAAGATGTCGCTCTCGAGATGAAGGGCACGGTAGAGATATTCCGTTCGGAGATTCCAGAAGCAGAGATTGTGGGTACTGCCATGAATGAGGCGGACCTATGGAAACTGATGCGTGACACTCAGCCTGATCTTGTGTTGCTTGACCTCGGTTTGGGTGGCTCCACTACTGCTGGTGTGGATGTATGCAAGCAATTGCGTCGTCGCTACCCTGATGTGCATGTACTCATCTTTACAGGTGAAATCATGAATGAGAAACTTTGGGTCGATGCGCTCGATGCTGGTACAGATGGCATCATCCTAAAGAGTGGCGAGTTGCTTACTAAGGGCGATGTACAGAGTGTGCTGAATGGCAAACGCATGGTATTCAATCAACCCATTCTTGAAAAGATTTTGCAGCGTTTCCGCCGTTCTGTTCTCAACGAATCTATGCGTCAGGAAGCATTTCTCGATTACGACATTGACGAGTATGACGAGCGTTTCCTACGTCATCTCGCTCTTGGCTACACGAAAGACATGATTGCAGGATTGAAGGGAATGCCTTTCGGCGTGAAGTCTATTGAAAAACGTCAAAACGATTTGACTAACCGGCTCTTTGGTGAAGATCATGAGCCTGTCAATGCGACACGCCTTGCAACCAAGGCCATCGAACTACGCATTCTCGACATTGACAATCTCGAACCAGACGACGAGTGATGTATGGTTGAAATGTAAATGCTTGATAAGTACATTTCACGTATGACACGATGAGACCATGACTTATAAAGACCATATCCAGCGAATCTTGAAATACCTTTTCTGGGGTATCCTCATTGCTCTGATCCTCCTGCTTTTCATCTCGTGGGTGCTCAGTATCTATGTTGATGGGGTGCAGGGGTTGTTGACCACTCGGGGCATTCGTTGGATGTGTGCCAATATCATCCCGAATTTTTCCACTGTACACATTGCTAAGATTCTTCTTGGTTTGATGGCGATGAGTGTGCTTCGGGCATCGGGCATTCTGAAAGCCTGCCGTTCTCATATTTCGCTGAAACAGCGACGGGCTTTGCAGATTACGGGAGTGTCCGTTGTGGTCATCCTATGTTTGTTTTCTCTTCTCTTGCTATTACCTGACGCGGTGTTGCTCAGCGCATTTGGCACCATTCACAATTCGGCCTTTTCGAAGGGGTTCTTTGGGTTGCTGGCTTGTCTTGCTATTTTTGTCGGCAATGTGTACGGCTACACTTCAGGACGCTTCACGACCATGCGTGACTTTATACAAGCCCATGCCTCCATCTTCGCTTCTGTCGCCAACTATTTTGTGATGCTTTTCTTGGCAAGTCAGTTGGTCAACAGCCTTGACTATACAGGTATTCTCCCCCTGTTGGGCGATGATGGGACCGTGCTTTATTTGCTGAAAGGTTTTCTTTATAATGGTTCATTGTTGCTTTATATTCTATTGGTGATTTAAGTCATTTTTTTCTTTTTGCAGAAATCTCTGATGCCGCATTTGTCGCATAAAGGTCTTTGGCTTTTGCACACGTAGCGCCCGTGCAGAATCAGCCAGTGGTGTGCTCTTGGAATTAACTCGTCGGGAATGTTCTTCACCAATTCTTTTTCCACAGCAAGAGGGGTTGTGCATCTGTCTGGCACTAATCCGATACGGTGGCTGACACGGAATACGTGGGTGTCAACAGCCATTCTTGCCTCATCGAAAACCACACTCAGCATTACATTCGCCGTTTTTCTTCCTACGCCAGGTAATGCGACCAATGCGTCGAAGTCGTCAGGCACTTCACCGTTATGCCGTTCCATCAGCAACTTTGCCATCGCTACCAGATGTTCTGCCTTGCTGTTTGGGTAACTCACCGACTTCACATAATGCAGTACATCTTCTTTAGTGGCTACAGACATCGTCTGAGGGGTGGGGAAAGCGTCAAACAGGGCTGGTGTCACCATATTCACTCGTTTGTCTGTGCATTGTGCTGACAGCATCACAGCACACAGCAATTGGAACGGATTCTTATAGTGGAGTTCCGTGTTTGCTTCGGGCATTGCTTGCTGGAAGTAAGTGATGAATTGTGCGTACCGTTCTTTCTTTGTCATATTTTTTTGTTCTGATAT
>SAMEA3663246__coassemble_259_pt1 | contig 18136 bp, 18 predicted proteins | sample SAMEA3663246__metabat2_low_PE_034 | metagenome-assembled genome bin SAMEA3663246 (sample SAMEA3663246) | pig gut metagenome | biome: pig gut; feature: pig-associated habitat; material: faeces | place: China | collected 2013
ATTACTTTTGCAAATGAAGAGCCAACAAGCCGAATGGCGGGTTACTTAAATTTTTCACTTTTCACTCTTCACTTTTCACTAAAATATAACACCTATGACCCAAATATCTCCTTCTCTCCTTGCTGCCGACTTCGCCAATCTGAGCAAGGACATCGACATGATTAACCGCAGTGAAGCCGATTGGCTCCACCTCGACGTGATGGACGGCGTCTTCGTGCCCAACATCAGTTTCGGATTCCCCGTGCTGGAGGCCGTGGCCAAGATTTGCCAGAAGCCTCTCGACGTACACCTGATGATTGTTGACCCGGGCAAGTTCACTGGGCAAGTCAAAGCCCTCGGAGCCTACATGATGAACGTACACTACGAGGCATGCCCCCACCTGCACCGCACCATCCAACAAATACACGATGCCGGCATGAAAGCAGGCGTGACGCTCAATCCCCACACCCCCGTCTGTGTGCTCGACGACATCATTCAAGACGTCGATATGGTGCTGCTCATGACCGTCAACCCCGGCTTCGGCGGACAGAAGTTCATCGAACACTCCATCGACAAAGTGCGCCGACTTAAAGAACTCATTCTAAAGACAGGCAGCCATGCCCTCATTGAAGTGGATGGCGGCGTGAACGGCGACACAGGCAGACGACTTGTCGCCGCCGGTGTTGATGTCCTCGTCGCTGGCAGTTATGTGTTTGGTGCAGAAAACCCCGAAGCACGCATCAAAGAACTGAAGAATCTCTGATGAACTGGCAGAACCACTCTCTCATTCGCCTCATCATTCCCTTCACACTGGGCATGATTGGGGCGAATCTTTTTATGCCCTATATGAATCTGGTGGTACTTTTCATTCTCTGTTGTGCTTTTCTTGCCCTCTCCTTCTTCCTTCTCAACACCTCTAAAACCTTCAAAGACTGGAAGTTTGGAATGACAGCCAGCACCTTTGCTTTCCTCGTCGGTATGACGCTCTACACAGGCAAGCACCAACGTATTGCCAACAGCATTCCCCAAGACACCACCTTCTGCCAAGGCATTCTTACAGAAGCACCCACCAAGAAACCAAACTCATGGGCGCTGAACCTCCAACAAGAAAATGGCACACACATATTATTATATATTAGCCCTCTCCAAAGGGAACATCTGCCTTCTATTGGTGACACCATCCTCGCCTCGCCCGCTCACTTCAATCCCACCCATACTTGTCCCAACGACTCCTTCAAGACCTACCACAATTATCTCTTCAACAATGGCGTCTGTGCCACAGCATACGCGCCACAGGGACGGTGGCTTATCAAGCCTTGTCATACTCATCAAGATTTCCTCACCTCTCTCAGAAATATGCAAGGGACACTGCACACCATCTACGATGACCACGGCATCAATGGAGAAGCGGGTACCATCATCGAAGCCATGACCATCGGACAGAAAACCAATCTCTCTAAAGAAACGCGCACCGCCTACGCCCATGCAGGAGTCAGCCACGTGTTGGCCCTTTCGGGCTTCCATGTCGGCATCATCGTTCTGATGCTCCAGTTTTTTTCCCTCAAGCACATGCTTTCCCTCCGTTGGCGATGGATCAGCAATCTCGTCATCGCCGTCGCCCTCTGGTGCTACGCCCTCCTCACGGGTCTGTCGCCCTCCTTGGTGCGCGCCACCCTCATGTGCACCATTCTGCTGCTCAGCCAATCGACCTTCCGCAACGACCTCTCGCTCAATTCCTGCGCCTTGGCTTTCTTCATCATGCTGTGCATCAACCCCTTCTATCTGCACGACATAGGTTTTCAACTCTCCTTTATAGCAGTGGGCAGCATTGGAATTCTCGGGAAGAAACTGATCACCCTTGCCTCATTCCATAACAACTTGGCGCATTACGCCTGGCTCATCACCATCATCGCCATATCGCTGATTAGCACCCTCTTCACCGCCCCACTCGTTGCCTACCACTTCGGACACGTCTCCACCCTCGCCCTGCTGTCCAATCTCCTGCTCTTCCCCTTCGTCTATCTTCTCATGTTCGCCAGCATCCTCTGGTGGGCCTTCCTCTGGTGCCCTCCCATCAGCGACCTCCTCACCACCTTGCTCAACTGGACAGCCACCACCATGAACACCATTTCCGAAACGATAGCCTCCATTCCTTTCTCTACGATAGAATGGCATCCCAACCTCGCCACCACCCTCCTCTGCTATGCTATCCTTCTCACCCTCACCTATTTCATCACCCATAAAAAAATAGCACTATGACACAAGACGAACTTTGGAAACAAAACTACCGCACCTTCATCGATTTCATGACAACACAAAAAAGGCGTCCCTCCAAGCATCGCTTAGAAGAGCACCAGATGCTCAATTGGCTCAAATACCAAAAGAAAAGCCTTGCTCAAGGAAAACTCAAGCCCGAACGCGCCAAGCTACTCGAGGAACTCTTAAGGTTGTCCGACCAATACCTGCGAAAGAACCAATACTCCTATGCACATACGATTCCTTCGGATACATTATTCGGTGGCAATCTATTTGACAGAACGGACTAACTTTTCCTTTATCCCATCAACTTCTTAAACGTCTTTTTTCCTTTTACATAGTACTGCCACAACAGGGAGAACTCGACACGCTGGGGCACTCGCTCATTCTTGCGAAGCTGCTGAATGTGGCGACGGTCTTTCTCGAAGTCGGGACGCATCTTGGCAAAGGCGCGCCGTGCCTTGAAGACTGCCGCAAAGTTCTTGGTGTCGCCCTTGAGCAGGAACTGAAGGGCGGCGAGATAGTCGAGCAGACGGCGCACACGCATCACTTGCTTCAGTTCGTGGTCGGGCAGGTTCTTGTAGAGCATGAGGAGGTTATTGCGGAAGTTGAGGAAGGTCTTGAGGGGATTGCCTTGATTGAGTGTGGCTCCGCCCAAGTGGTAGGCAGTGCTGCTGGGGATGCAGACGATGTCGCGGCCCATCGTGCGGAGTCGCCAACAAAGGTCTATCTCTTCCATGTGGGCAAAGAAACGGCTGTCCAGCCCTCCGCTCGCTTGCCAGTCGGAGGCACGAACCATCAGGGCGGCTCCCGTGCCCCACAGCAGGGGTGCGATGTCGTCGTATTGTCCTTCATCGGGTTCGACAGTGCTGAACACGCGTCCCCGACAGAAGGGGTAGCCATACTTGTCCAGATAGCCACCAGCGGCACCGGCATACTCGAACCAGCCCACGCGCTGGGCGTTTTTTTCTCTCAATGCAAGGAGTTTGGGCTGGCATGCAGCACATTCGGGATGCCCATCCATATACTCGATGAGCGGCTTGTCCCACTCCCTCTGTCGTATCTCCACGTCGGAGTTGAGGAGCAGAAAGTATTCATAATCATCCAACTGTGCCAGTGCCCTGTCATATCCTTCGGCGAACCCGAAGTTCTGCTCCAGCACCACCACAGGCACCTGCGGAAACTCCTTCAACAGCATCCGTACACTCCCATCGGTCGAGGCATTATCAGCCACAATGACATCTCCCATGCTGTTCTCCAACACCGAAGGCAAGTACTGGCGCATCATGTCCGCGCCGTTCCAGTTTAATATAACAATCGCTAATTTCTTCATTTTATCTGTTGTCCGTTGTCCGTTGTCCGCGGTCTGTGGTCTGTTGTCTGTGGTCCGCCCTGCACAGGACGGACAACGCTACTCCTTGATGTTTATCTTTGGAATGCTGCCATCCTCACCGCGCTTGAACTCGCGGATGACAGTGGAGCGGCGGAAGCCATTGCCGCCCGAGGGGATGCCGTCATGGTAGAAGAGGTAGGATTTGCCGCGGAAGTCGATAGTGCCGCCATGGATGGTGAACGAACCTGGCGACTCGTCTGTGATACGTCCCCGATAAGTCCACGGACCATGGATGCTCTTGGCCGTGGAGTAAGCCCAATGCTCTGGCACACCGCCAGCTGCATACTCCAGATAGTAGGTGTCGCCAATCTTATAAATCCAAGGAGCCTCCTCGAAGTTCGTCTTCATGACCTTCTTGCCCACCTGATAGTCGTGCTTCATGCGGCGAGGTCCGAACTGCGCCTCATCGTCAAGCATGGGACGCATGTCGCGAATGCCGTTGTCGCCAAACGAGGTGTCAATGCTCACCATGTCCTCGTTCAACTTGGCATACCAGCAGCCGTTGTTGCCCCAGAAGAGGTAGGCTTGTCCGTCGTCGTCGATAAAGACGGTCGGGTCGATATACCCCCAGTTGCCTGGGATGAGCGGACGACCGATGGGGTCAACCCAAGGTCCTTCGGGACGGTCGGCTACAGCCACACCGATGCCGTGCAAGTGAGCAACCGTGTCCTCAGCAGCCACATACCAATACCATTTGCCATTACGCTCTATTGCCTGACTTGCCCACGCATTGTCGCCTTGCTTAGCCCACTTGAATGTGGCTGTAGAGAGGACGATGCCGTGGTTCTCCCAGTGCTTCATGTCCTTGGTGGAGAAAACCTGCCAGTCGGGCATGCGGAAGTAGGTGGCAGTGTCGAGGTCGTGACCAGTGAAGACATAGAGCGTCTCTCCGCTCACCACAGGAGCAGGGTCGGGCGTATAGGTAGTGCTTGGTACTCGAATCTGTGCCTGCAATCCTATGGACAGACACATAAAAAGGCTTGTTAAAACAGTAATCTTTTTCATTGTTTTCTCTTTATTGTTTGTACTATATAATAAATATGCTTGCAACATTCCAGAGGGTTTCTGCGCACTCCTTACAGCACGCCGTCCATCTTCACCTTAACAGCACCACCAACCAAGGCGTCGCCTCCCTCGTTGAAGGCTCCAAGCTCCATGGTGGCAATCAGGTTGTCCAGCGACTGCTGGTTGGGCACTTCCACACGGATGTAGTTGTCGGTAAAGCCATGCATGACAGGCTTCCGAGGCGAGGCGTGCTCAAACAGGACAGGACGTGCGGTGCCGATGAATCGGCTGTAGAAGTCACGTGTCTTCTGTGCCGAGAGGTCCAGCACTCGCTGACTGCGCTCATGCTTCTCCTGCGGAGTGACAGCATGAGGTATCTCCAGCGCCTTGGTGCCGGCACGCTCCGAGTAGGAGAAGACGTGGTACTGCGACACATCCACGCTCTCCATGAAGTCGTATGCCTGCTGAAAGTAGTCTGCTGTCTCGCCACGAGTGCCGACGATGACATCCACGCCAATGAAAGCATCAGGCATCACCTCGCGAATCTTCTCTATCTTGTGGCGGAAGAGCGCCGTATCATACTTGCGGTGCATCAGCCTCAACACCTCGTCACATCCGCTTTGCAAGGGGATATGGAAATGCGGCATGAACGCCCTCGACTGCGCACAGTACTCGATGATTTCGTCTGTCAGCAGATTCGGTTCGATGCTCGAGATGCGGTACCTCTCGATGCCCTCCACCTTGTCCAATGCCTTCACCAGGTCGAAGAAGGTCTCACCTGTCGAACGTCCAAAATCGCCGATGTTCACCCCCGTGATGACAATCTCCTTGCCCCCCTCGCGAGCCACCTCTTCGGCTTGCTCCACCAGCGAGGCAATGCTCCCGTTGCGGCTTCGTCCACGGGCAATCGGGATGGTGCAATAGGTGCAGTAGTAGTTGCAGCCGTCCTGCACCTTCAGGAAATAGCGGGTGCGGTCGCCACGGGAACAGGCAGGGGAAAAAGACCCTCTCCCCGACCCTCCCCCATAATGGGGAGGGAGGCCTTTCGGGTTCTTTGCCGTTGAGGAAGTCACCGGATGGGTTCCCTCCCCATTACGGGGGAGGGTTAGGGAGAGGGTCTCCATAATCATCGGTATGATATTCCCCTTCTGCTCACTCCCCAGCACGAGGTCCACCCCTTCTGTCTCCACGATTTCCTGGGGCTTCAACTGCGCATAGCAGCCAGTCACCACCACGAAGGCTCCGGGGTGCTGCTTCACCAGCCGATGAATCGCCTGTCGGCACTTGTGGTCAGCCACTTCGGTGACGCTGCACGTGTTCACCACTACGATGTCTGCCACCTCACCCTTCTGCACCTTCCTCACCCCATAGCGCGCCAACTGCTGCGCCACGGTGCTTGTTTCGGCAAAGTTCAGTTTGCAGCCCAGCGTGAAGTACGCCGCTTTCTTGCCTTGCAATATGCTCGAATCAATCATTTCTGTTGTGCTTTGTGTGCAAAGGTAGGAAAAAGTTTAGAGTTTAAGGTTTAGAGTTTAGTGTAAATTGCCTTGCAAGATGAAAAAACATCCCCAAAGGCAAAAACTTTCAACTCTAAACCTTAAACTCTAAACTTTTTTGTACCTTTGCAAAAACAAAACTACTATTTAATCATTTAACAACAAACAAAAACATGAGACACATTTTCTCAGCAATCCTTTTGTGCGCCATGTCGCTCACAGCCAGCGCACAGTTCGGTCCTGCCCGTCCACAGCAAGACCTGCCAGGCAAGCCTTCGTTATGGAACATCCGTGGTAAACAATACCCACGAGTGCTGCCCGACAACCGTGTTGTGTTCCGCATTCAGGCGCCCAATGCTCAGCAAGTGCAGATAGACCTCGGCAAACGCTATGACATGCAGAAAGGCGAGAATGGCGTATGGACCTGCACTACCGACCCACAGACAGAGGGTTTCCACTACTATTTCCTTTATATTGACGGTGTGCAGGTGGCAGACCCTAACAGCGAGTCATTCTATGGTTGCAGCATGATGTCGAGCGGTTTGGAGATTCCATACGATGCCACCAAGGCTGACCGCTTTGCCTTTAAGGATGTGCCTCATGGCGATGTACACCGCAAACGCTACTACTCCCATGTAGATAACGCATGGAAGACCATGTATGTCTATACTCCACCCATGTATGACCAGGAGAAACGTGACTACCCTGTGTTGTACCTCCAACATGGCGGTGGTGAAGATGAACGTGGATGGAACCAACAGGGACTCACCGACATCATCCTCGACAACCTCATTGCAGAGGGAAAGGCTGTGCCCATGATCATCGCCATGCTTGATGGCAACACAAGGGACTTCACTGCCGAGCTGACTCAGGAAGGCATTCCATTTGTAGAGAAGAATTTCCGTGCCAAGAAAGGAATGGAGAACCGCGGATTGGCAGGTCTTTCGATGGGTGGCATCCACACCCTGAACACGCTCATCGCACAGCCAGACCTCGTCAGTTACGTAGGCGTGTTCAGTTCTGGTTGGTTCAAGAATAATGGTGGTCCTGGCAGGGGTGGCGACAACGACAAGAACTATACCACTCTGAAAGAGAAGAAAGACCTCTACAATAAGAACATCAAGAAGTTGTGGATGTCGATGGGAGGTCAGGAAGACATCGCCTACGAGAATTGCAAGGAGATGCGCCGCCGTTTCGATGAAATCGGCATCAAGTATGACTACTATGAGTACCCAGGCGGCCACACATGGCCTGTATGGCGTGAAAGCATCTATCAGTTCGCACAGATGATTTTCAAATAAAAGCACAGGGCATTCATACAACTCCCGCATGACCAACTCATGCGGGAGTTTCTTTCACAACCTCTTCAGTACTTCCGAAGAAGTACTACAATACTTTCGTGCTGGTACTCGAGTACTTTCACAGAAGTACTGGGACAGAAAAAGAGGTATCTGATGAGGAAGGTCTTCAATCCGTCCAATTGATGCGCTCCTTGTAGCGGTCGAACTCCATTGAAGGGTCAGCACCCACCTGTTTGAGCACCTCACGAATCAATTCCTGTTCCTTTGGAGGCATAGGGAATTCGCCCCTGCGACGCACAAAATAAGAATTGCGGCTGAAATGGGCAATCAGTATGTCCATAAACATCGCATACTGCTTCGGCAACATATTCGCCTGCATACCTTCGAAACCGTAAGCATAACGCACTGGCGTATGGTCACGGAAATACTTGCAATCCTCCCCACCCTTCACTGCCTCGGGATTATAGACATGTAAAATCAGCTCATCCTCGGGTATCATCGTCCTCACGATATGGTGCAGACACTGCCCAGATAAAGGGCAATCGGCATTCAAGCACAAAGCAAAATTTCTTGGCACATCAGAAAGTCGGAAAGTTGGAGTTGTCACATCATTCATGGTCATCCACATGTATTATCATTTGTTTGTACAAAGATAAAACAAATCATGTAGAAAAGCAAAGAAAATCTCTCCTTTTTTTACCCATGTTTTGACAATTAAAGAAAATCATGTAACTTTGTAGCTGAATCTTGAGAAAATGGCACAAAAAGGAGAGATTATACTATATACCACCCCCGATGGGGAATCAAAGATCGAAGTGAAACTGGAGGGTGAAACCGTTTGGTTGACTCTCGACCAGATGGCGACGTTGTTTCAGAGGAATAAATCGACGATTTCACGGCATGTGAAGAACGTGTTGGAGAGCGGAGAACTGGAGGAAAGAGCAGTTGTTGCAAAAAATGCAACAACTGCCACAGATGGGAAAACATACCAGACTGCTTTTTACAATCTTGACATGATTATCAGCGTTGGCTATCGGGTCAATTCTTATCGTGGGGTGCAGTTCCGTCAGTGGGCGACACGGGTGCTGAAGGAGTACATGATCAAGGGTTTTGCCATGAATGATGAGTTGTTGAAAAATGCGGCTCAATCGCATTGTGAACCTCTATGTTGATTATGCAGAACTGAGGGCGAAGGAACATAAGCCGATGTACATGAAAGACTGGATAGCCAAACTCGAAGACTTTTTGCGACTATCGGACAGGGAAATTTTGACAAACGCCGGAAGTATCTCTGCAAAACTGGCGAAGGAGAAGGCTGATGCCGAATATGAGAAGTTTAAGGAACGAACGGCTTACGAACTGTCTCCTGTGGAGATTCATTTCATCGAGAACTTTGAGAGAGAACGGAAAAAACTTGAGAAGAAAAAATAAACATTAATAAACTATTCATCATTATGTCATTTTTTATTGCTTTGGCAATTGCGGTATTGCCTGTCGTCCTGTTGTTGATTTACATCTTCAAGAAGGATGCGAAACCTGAACCGAAGGGGGAGATTTGGAAAGCCATTCTGCTGGGTGCTGCCACGGTCATCCCCATCATTTGTGTGGAACAGTTTGTGAGCACCATCTTGTTTGGAGAAGGTGGAGAGTCACAGTCGTTCATCGGTCATTGTGCGGATGCGTTCTTTGTGGCTGCCATTCCTGAGGAGTGTTTCAAACTGTTGGCGTTGTGGCTGGTGTTGCGGAAGAATCCATATTTCGACGAGCACTACGACGGCATCGTGTATGCGGTGTGCGTGGGGTTGGGCTTTGCCACCGTCGAGAACATCGGTTATGTGGTGCTGGATGACAACTGGGCATCGGTCGGCATCATGCGTGCCATCTTCTCTGTGCCTGGACATTATGCCTTTGCCGTGCTGATGGGTTTCTACTATGCACAATACCACTTCGTGAAGCGTTCCTTCCTGAATGGTGTCAGCATCTTGGCAGTGCCTGTGATTGCACACGGCATCTACGACTCCATCGTGATGAATGTTGGCATCAGCGACTACCTCGTGTTGCCCATCATCGTCCTGCTGATTGTCTTCTGCATCTGGATGCATAAGAAGTGCAAGAAGAAAATCATGGCGCAACTGGCACTTGACAAGGCTGGAGAGATAAGTGCATGAAAATAAATATGCAGTTTTGCATAATAAACGCTTTTTCTGCTCGTTATTGATTGTAGAAAGAGAAAACGTAAAAGCAAATCTGCCTATGAACGATTCTACTCCCTCCGACAACAAGACATCCAAAATTGCCGAACTGAAGAAACTGGTGAGTCCATCGAAAGACACGCTGTTCTTCCTGCAGTTGTTTGCAAGAGTGTATGAGCCGCAGATGGTAATGGGTGTGGCATAAAGAAGACCCTCTCCCCGACCCTCCCCCATCATGGGGAGGGAAGCCATGCGGCGAGGATACATTTTTGAGGATTTAATCATTTGGAAACAAGTAAGATTCTTTCGGTCTTGGCCTCGTCGGATGAGGCCAAGGAACTGGCCAAGCGCATCAGGCAGAGCAAGGCAAAAGACATGAGAGCGGACGGGCTGAGTGGCTCGTCGGCTGCTTTGTTGTTGGCCGCTGTGGCCAGCGGACGGGGAGCCTGCCCCAACATGTTGGTGGTGATGAACGATGTGGACGATGCGGGATATATGTATCACGACCTGACGCAGATGATAGGCAGCGAGAAAGACCAGAATGGTGCTGGGGAGCATGGCCCTCAGGTGCTGTTCTTTCCATCGTCCTATAGAAGGGCCATCAAGTACAATCAGAAGGATGCGGGAAATGAGATACTGAGGATGCAGACCCTCTCACAGACCCTCACCCATCATGGGGAGGGAAGCCATGCGGAGTCTTTTCCGACAACAAACACGCCGGATGGCTCTCCCCATCATGGGGGAGATGTCCGACAGGACAGAGAGGGTCTTTTGATTGTCACCTACCCCGATGCCTTAGCCGAGCGGGTGGTGTCGAAACAGGAACTGGACGAGAACATGTTGACGGTGAAGGTGGGCGACGAGTTCGACATCAACCAGTTGGAGAAGGACATCTTTGAGTTAGGTTTTGAGCGGGTGGATTATGTGTATGAGCCGGGACAGTTTGCCGTGAGAGGCAGCATCGTGGATGTCTATTCGTTCTCGTCAGACATGCCCTACCGCATCGACTTCTTTGGCGATGAGGTGGACAGCATCCGCACGTTCGACGTGCAGAGCCAACTTTCACAAAGCAAGGTGGATGCGATGACCATCGTGCCGAACATCAAGAAGGACAACACGGAATACATCTCTTTTCTGGAGTTTCTGCCGAAGGACACGCTGATTGTGACGCAGAGTTTCGCCTTCGTGTGCGACAAGATTGCACAGATACACGAAGAGGGCTTTTCGAGTCAGGCGAAGACCCTCTCCCCAACCTTCCCCCATAATGGGGAGGGAGACCATGCGGATTGGGAAATCGACTGGGGAAAATTGGTCATCGACCAAGAGACGTTCTTAAAGCAGGTGGTGCAGTTCAGGCATCTGGAGTTGAAAAACAAGAAGGAGCAGACCCTTCCCTCACCACAGACCCTCCCCTCACCCTCCCTACAGGGAGGGGGTAGAATCTCAGGCAAAGAGGAAGATAATGTTGTGACGAATGCGGAAACAAACGAGCAAGGTAACCACTCCCTCCCTGTAGGGAGGGTGAGGGGAGGATCTGAAGGCTCTGCTGCATGGACACATCTTCAAGTAGGCGACACCGTCACCCACAAGTCTTTCGGCAAAGGTGTGGTGAAATCAATAGATGAACGATTCATCATCGTTGCCTTTGCCCGCAAAGAGTCGCGTTTCCCCTATCCGTGGGTGTTTGAGCAGGGATATATGAGTGTTTAACAGCGCATTTGACTTAAGGGCAAAAAAAATGGGTTGCCGCTGCAACCCGAACCTTTGTTAACCTTAAATCTAATACTATGAAAAACACGTTGCAAAGATAGAGGGTTTTTTTGTCACTGTCAAGAAAAAAAATAAAAAAACGAGTTTTTTTTGATTTTTCTTGATTTATATCAATCAAAACAGGCAAAAAGGCATAAAAAACAAAAAACTTTGGACGGAAATGGTGCGTATGTCATTTTTTATTCTTAATTTTACATCGTAAATTGCGGGAGAAGGTGCTGATGAGAAGAAAATGAGAGAATGCGGGGCGGAAAAATGAGAGTGTGAAGGAATGGGGGAATGAAAAGAGGGGAGAGTGAAATAGTGGTGAAGAGGAGGGCTGAAAAAGTGGAGGGGAGGAGCGTTGATGAGTGGTGTTGATGTGAGATTAGACGATAAAAAATGACAACATAAAATGAATTTTAGATGGAACTACGAACCACCTACAACCGAAAACGAGGCGTGTGCCGAGGGGCTGGCTGAAGAGGTCAGAGTGACCCCTGCCATTGCACAGATGCTTGTGGCGCGCGGCATACGCACGGCTGAACAGGCAAAGAAATATTTCCATCCGCAGTTGTTGGATCTGCACGACCCTTATCTGATGAAGGATATGGACAGGGCGGTGGAGCGATTGAACGAAGCGATGGGGCAACGTGAGCGCATCATGATTTATGGTGACTACGATGTGGATGGCTGTACGGCTGTGGCTTTGGTTTATAGGTGTATCACGCAGTTCTACTCCAATGTGGAATGTTACATACCCGACCGCAGTGAGGAGGGGTATGGCGTTTCGATGAAGGGAGTGGATTATGCGGCAAGCCAGGGTGTGAAACTGGTGATTGTGTTGGATTGTGGCATTAAGGCGATTGATGAAATTCAGTATGCCAAGGACAAGGGCATCGATTTCATCATTTGTGACCATCATGTGCCCGATGAGGTGTTGCCTCCTGCTGTGGCGATATTGAATGCCAAGCGGTTGGACAATACATATCCTTATCTTGATTTGTCTGGTTGCGGCGTGGGCTTCAAGTTCATGCAGGCTTTTGCTATCAGCAACGGCATTCCGTTCAGTCGGTTGATTCCGCTGCTCGACCTCTGTGCCATCAGCATTGCGAGTGACATCGTGCCCATCATGGGCGAGAATCGCATCTTGGCTTATCACGGGTTGAAGCAGTTGAACAACAATGCCAGCGTGGGTGTGAAGGCGGTGCTGGAGGTGTGTGGATTGACGGGTAAGGACTTGACGATGAGTGACATCATTTTCAAGATTGGTCCGCGCATCAATGCGAGTGGACGTATCCAGAACGGCAAGGAATCGGTGGATTTGCTGGTGGAACGTGATTATGACAAGGCATTGAAGATGGCGCAGACCATCAACCAGTATAATGAGGAGCGCAAGGAACTGGACAAGCGCATGACGGAGGAAGCGAGTCAGGTGGTGGCGCACTTGCCCCAGATGGAGGACAAGAGTGCCATTGTGATTTATAATGCTGACTGGCACAAGGGTGTCATTGGCATCGTGGCTTCACGTCTCACAGAGGAGTTTTTCCGTCCTGCGGTGGTGCTCACGCTCGATGGCGACATCGTGACGGGCAGTGCGCGTAGTGTGAGCGGTTTTGATGTTTATAAAGCCATCCAAAGTTGTGAGGATTTGCTTGACAACTTTGGTGGGCATACGTATGCGGCAGGCTTGTCGATGAAGGTGGAGAACGTGGCTGAGTTCAGCCGGCGTTTCGAGGCGTATGTGCATGAGAACATTGACCCCGAACAAACGCGCCCGAATCTGGACATCCATGCTGTCATCAACTTCAAGGACATCACTCCGAAATTCTTCAACGACCTCAAGCGCATGCGTCCTTATGGTCCTGATAACCCCAAGCCGATGTTCTGTACAAAGAATGTGTTTGACTATGGCACCAGCAAGGTGGTCGGTCGCCAACAGGAGCATATCAAGCTGGAGTTGGTGGATAGCAAGTCGAACAATGTGATGAATGGCATTGCCTTCGGACAGAGTTCGCAAGCGCGTTACATCAAGACGAAGCAAGCGTTTGACATTGTGTATAGTGTGGAGGAGAACACTCGCAAGCATGGCGAGGTGCAACTCCAGATAGAGGACATCAGGACGCATGAGGAAGTGCTGAAGGATTGAACATTTGAAAGACTGAAGAATTGAAGCCTCTTGACATACTGAAGGAATACTGGGGCTATGACTCTTTTCGTGGCATCCAGAGTGATATCATTGAGAGTGTTCTCAATGGGCATGATACGTTGGGGTTGATGCCAACGGGTGGCGGCAAGAGCATTTGTTTTCAAGTGCCGGCACTGATGCGTGATGGGGTGTGCATTGTGGTCACACCGCTCATTTCCTTAATGAAGGACCAGGTGCAGCAGTTGAAGAATCGTGGCATCAAAGCGGAGGCAGTCTATTCGGGCATGATGAGGGAAGACATCGTCAGAGTGCTCGACAATGCAGTTTTGGGTGGTTACAAATTGTTGTATGTCTCTCCCGAACGCCTTTCTACTGAAATCTTTCTGGCAAAACTGGCGCGTATGCGTCAAGTGAGCATGATTGTGGTGGATGAGGCGCATTGTATTTCACAGTGGGGCTACGATTTCCGTCCTTCGTATCTGCAAATCGCAAAGATGCGGAATTTCTTGCCCAATGGGAATGTCCCCGTCTTGGCATTGACGGCAACTGCCACACCTAAAGTGGTGGATGATATACAGGAACGGCTTGGATTTAAGGAGAAGAACGTCTTTTCCATGAGTTTTGAGCGCAAGAATCTTATCTATGTGGTGCGTGAAACGGAGGACAGGGCAGGGGAGATACTGCATATCTTGCAGGGAGTGCCCAATGGCAGTGCCATCGTCTATACGCGTACTCGTCAGCAGACGGTTGAAGTGGCACGGTTTTTGGAAGAGAATGGCATCACAGCAAGTAACTATCATGCAGGTTTGACCGATGCGGAGAAGGATTATCGGCAAATCAACTGGACGAAGAACCGAGTGCGTGTGATGGTGGCGACAAATGCGTTTGGCATGGGCATCGACAAGCCCGACGTGCGGCTGGTCATCCATTTCAACATGCCCGATTCGCTTGAAGCATACTTTCAGGAAGCAGGACGGGCAGGACGTGATGGCAAGACTTCCTACGCTGTGCTGCTCTACAACCATCAAGATCTCAAGACGCTCAACCGACGAGTGCCAGAGACATACCCCGACCTCGATTATGTGAAGCAAACCTACGAGAATGTGGCTTACTTTCTGCAAGTGGGTGTGGGTGAGGCTTTGGGACGCACATTCTATTTCCCGATGGAAACTTTCTGCCGACGGTTTCATCAGTTCCCTGTACAGACCAACGCTGCCCTTCAATTGCTCAACAATGCGGGTTATCTTGAATATCATGAGGAGCAGGAGTTTAAGTCGGCGCTTCACTTTATTCTTCGCAAAGAGGAACTATATCGTATCTATGAGACCGACGAGGAAAGTGACCTCGTCATTCAGACCATTCTGCGCACCTATCCAGGCGTGTTCGCTAACTTTGTCTATATTGAAGAAACCAACCTGTCCCACCTTACAGGGTTGTCGGTTGAGCGTGTCTATCAGATACTGAAAGACTTGCATCATCACCGCATCATAGATTTCATTCCTCATCGTAAGACACCGACGGTGGGTTACGCTGTAGCCCGTGTTGACACCGAACTCATCACCCTTCCGCCGATGGTGTATGAAGACCGTAAGGCGGACTTTCAGCAGCGCATCGACGAGATTGCCCACTATGCCACTTCCACCGATACTTGTCGCAGTCGTATGCTCCTTCAGTATTTTGGTGAAAAGAGCTGCCATGATTGTGGACAGTGTGACGTGTGTCTGGCAAAGAAAAAAACTCCTATTTCCCACGATGAAGATGTTAAGAAAGCAATCCAAACCATCACTTCTTTTCTTCAAGATGGCAAAGAACATCAACTAACAGATCTGAAAGCATTGCCTGTTAAGACCTCTGTTCTTGACGAAGCCATCCGTTATATGGTAGAGGAGGAGTTGCTTGTCATACAGGGAATGGAAGTTTCCTTAAATAGTCAATAGTAGAATTGTAAATTGTCAAATTGTAAATTTTCCCCATGACCCCATTTGAAATCATTGCTCAAACCACTCAGGCCATTGCCGCCAACCCCTCCGATGCCGAGGCTTACAAGCAGCGTGCCGTCACCCTCTGCCAGATGCAGCAGTATGAGGAAGCTGAAAAAGATCTCAACACCCTTATTGATGCTCTCCATACGGAAGATGCCGACATCTATCAACTTCGTGGTACGCTTCGTATGCAACGAGGTGACAAGACCGGTGCGCTCGATGATATGCGCAAGGCAATTGACCTCAATCCCGACTTGCTCGCTCATCTGAGTGGTGAGTTTAAGACCAAAGAAAAAGGGCATTGCTAATTTGCAATGCCCTTTTTGTATCAGTTCTTGTTGAGGCTACTTGATATTTCCTCGTATCTTCGTCAGATACTGTTGCATGTGCTCCTCGTCGCGGTTGTCGATGATCTCGATGATTTCTTTCATCTCTCGGCGAATCTGCTCCACCTGCCCTTTGGTGTAGGGGTTGAAGAGGATTTCGCGCAGCAGGGTGTCATCTTCGGAGAGCACTCCCTTGGCAATCTTCATGTGACGCTTGAAGGTGGTGCCTGGGGCATCTTGGTGCTTCATCACGGCAGCGAAGGCGAAGGTGGAGATGAAGGGGATGGAGAGAGAGTAGGCCACGGTCTGGTCGTGTTCCTCGAAGGTGTATTCGAAGATGTTGAGGCCGAGACGAGAATAGAGGTCCTTGAAGAAGCAACGTCCCATGTAGTCACCTTCGTTGATGATGATGGCATTCTCATCACTCAGTTTGCCGAGGTTGGCAAAAGTGGGACCGAACATCGGGTGGGTGCTCACGTAGTGGAAGCCGCTCTTTTCGTAGTACTCCTTAAAGCCCGTCTTCACAGAGGATATGTCGCTGAGGATGCACGACTTGGGCAGATGTGGAATCACTTCGTCAAACACCTTGAGCGTGTATTTGAGACTCACGGCATTGATGACCAGTTCTGGCTCAAACGCATCAATCTCTTCCATCGATGTGAACCGCTGGGTGTTGTACATGAATCTCAGTCGTTTGGGGTCAATGTCATAGACAGCCACCTCGTGGTCGAACGACAGCAGGTCGGTAAAGAACGACCCCATCTTGCCTGCTCCTAATATCAGTATTTTCATACAGACCCTTCCCCCGCCTCCCCCGCAGGGGAGGAGTAGAATGTTGGTGGGGGAGATTCTACTTTTGTTGATATTGATGTGGTGACCACTCTCCCCAAGACCCGCCCCTCACAAGTTAGGGTTAAGGTTAAGGGGAGGGTCTTTACTTATTGATGATTTCGATTTGTTGACGTACACTTTCTTCGTGGATGCTTTCAAACACTTTGGCTACGAATTCGGGACCCATGCCGCAGAGTGAGCCTTGTACGCCACGCTTCGACAGAATCTCGTTGTAGCGAGTGGCTTGCAGCACCGTCATGTTGTGCTCCTTCTTGTAGTGGCCAATTTCACGGCATACGCGCATACGTTTGGCGAGGATGTCCATAATCTGGTTGTCCAGTTCGTCAATCTGCTTGCGTAGGCTGACCAATCCCTCGGTGGTGGTGTGTTCGTCGCGGATGACGAGCAAGGAGAGGATGTAGTCGAGCACTTCGGGTGTCACCTGCTGCTTGGCATCGCTCCATGCCTTGTCGGGGTCGCAGTGGGCCTCCACAATCAGTCCGTCGAAACCGAGGTCCATCGACTGCTGGCAGAGTGGAGCTATGAGTTCGCGGCGGCCGCCAATGTGTGAGGGGTCGCAGATGATGGGCAGGTTGGGTATGCGGCGGTGCAGTTCGATGGGAATCTGCCACATGGGTGCGTTGCGGTAAATCTTCTGCTCGTAGGAGGAGAAGCCTCGGTGGATGGCTCCCATGCGCTTCACGCCAGCCTGGTTGATGCGCTCCAAGGCTCCAATCCACAACTCAATGTCGGGATTGACAGGGTTTTTCACGAACACAGGCACATCCACACCCTTCAGCGCATCAGCCAATGCCTGCACGGCAAAGGGGTTGGCAGTGGTGCGTGCTCCAATCCAGAGGATGTCCATGTCGTATTTCAGTGCCAGTTCCACGTGTTCAGGTGTGGCGACCTCAGTCGAGATGAGCATGTGGGTTTCTTCCTTCACCTGCTTCATCCAGGGCAGTGCCTTCTCGCCATTGCCTTCAAAACCTCCTGGCTTGGTGCGTGGTTTCCACACTCCGGCACGGAAGTTGTGACAGCCTTTCATGGCCAGTTCACGTGCAGTTTCCATCACTTGCTCCTCAGTCTCGGCGGAGCATGGGCCAGCAATCACGAACGGGCGTTCGTTGTCGCTTGGCAAATTTAGGGGTTCAAGTTCGAGTTCCATAAAGACCCCCTCCCCGCTCCCCCTGTGAGGGGGAGAGTAGAATGTTTTGTGGGGAGGATTCTACTAATATGTTTATTTTATATTTATGTTGAATGCTAAGAGTTGATGGTGACCACTCCCTCTAAGACCCGCCCCTCACCCTCCCTGCAGGGAGGGAGTGGTTACCTTGTTCATTAGTTCCCTCATTGGCAGAGATACTACCCCCTCCCTGTAGGGAGGGTGAGGGGAGGGTCTTTGGAGGTTAAGAGAAGACCTTCCCTTAATTCCGCAACACTATAATTTAACTTTATTTATAAGTTCCTGAGCAAC
>SAMEA3663246__coassemble_284_pt1 | contig 17255 bp, 12 predicted proteins | sample SAMEA3663246__metabat2_low_PE_034 | metagenome-assembled genome bin SAMEA3663246 (sample SAMEA3663246) | pig gut metagenome | biome: pig gut; feature: pig-associated habitat; material: faeces | place: China | collected 2013
CATTAGGAAAATACATCTTCTCGCCGCATGGTAAATTAGAATTATTCGTTTTATTGGCTACGCCGAGCTAAAGGTTCGTTGTTGAAAATGAAGCGTTTGGAACTTCCGAAACTTCCATAAATAGTAAAGTAAACACCTAACAATCATGACTCCCAAATACATCTTCGTCACAGGCGGTGTCGTTTCCTCTCTCGGCAAAGGCATCATCTCCGCCAGCATCGGCAAACTGCTCCAAGCACGTGGCTTCAAAGTCACCATCCAGAAGTTCGACCCCTACATCAACATCGACCCCGGCACCCTCAACCCCTACGAACACGGCGAGTGCTACGTCACCGTCGATGGCATGGAGACCGACCTCGACCTCGGTCACTACGAACGCTTCACCGACATCCAAACCACCCGCCACAACTCCATCACCACAGGCCGCATCTACAAGACCGTCATCGACCGCGAACGTCACGGCGACTATCTCGGCAAAACCATCCAAGTCGTCCCACACATCACCGACGAAATCAAAAGGAGAATGCTGAGAGAGGAAGACCCCCTCTGTCCTAACGGACATCTCCCCCATAATGGGGAGAACCATCCGGACGGTCTCCCTCCCCATTACGGGGGAGGGTTGGGGAGAGGGTCCTCCCTCGATTTCGTCATCACCGAAGTGGGCGGCACCATCGGCGACATCGAAAGCGCACCCTTCATGGAAGCCATCCGGCAACTCCGCTGGCAACTCGGCCGCAATGCCGTCTGTGTGCATCTCACCTACGTGCCCTATCTGAAAGCAGCCGACGAACTGAAAACCAAACCCACCCAGCACTCCGTCAAAGAACTGCAAGGCATGGGCATACAGCCCGACATCCTTGTTCTCCGCACCGAACGCCACCTCGACGACTCCTTGCGCATGAAAGTTGCCTCCTTCTGCAATGTTGACCTCGAGTGTGTGGTGCAGAGCGAAGACATGCCCAGCATCTACGAAGTGCCCGTCAACATGCAACGCCAAGGACTCGATGCCGCCATCCTCCGCAAAATAGGCATTCCTGTAGGCGAGACACCAGCCATGAAGCCATGGCACGACTTTCTCGACAAACAGCACCGAGCCACCCGCGAAGTACACGTGGCACTCGTCGGCAAGTACGACCTGCAAGACGCCTACAAGTCCATCCGCGAAAGCCTCAACCTCGCCGGCATCTACTGCGGCGTGAAGGTGAAAGCCCACTTCGTGGGCAGCGAAGACATCACCCCCGATAACGTGGAAGAAAAACTCAGCGGCATGGCAGGAGCCATCATCTGCCCCGGTTTTGGACAGCGAGGCACCGAAGGCAAAATCGCCGCCATCCAGCACACCCGCACCCACAACATCCCCACCTTCGGCATCTGCCTCGGCATGCAGATGATGGTCATCGAATTTGCCCGCCACGCACTCGGCTACACCGATGCCAACAGCACAGAGATGACACCCGACACACAGCACCCCGTCATCGACCTCATGGAAGAGCAGAAGACCATCACCGGCATGGGCGGCACTATGCGCCTCGGAGCCTACCCCTGCCAACTGCGCGAAGGCAGCAAGACCCACACCATCTACGGCAAGTCCTCCATCCAAGAGCGCCACCGCCACCGCTACGAATTCAACAACCGCTACCTCACCGACTTCGAGCAGCACGGCATGCAATGCGTCGGCACCAATCCCGACTCCCACCTCGTCGAAGTCGTCGAACTCCCCGACCACCCCTGGTTCATCGGCACCCAGTTCCATCCCGAATACGCCTCCACCGTCCTCCATCCCCACCCCCTCTTCATGGACTTCGTGCAGACACTCGTTCCATAATTTGGAACAAACAAAAGTGCCACATTGGAACAATTTCCAGTGTGGCATTTTCTCTTTCCCAAAAATCGTAGTCGAGGGGTACGTTTTTTAGAAGTCCTTATCTTTTCAGCATTTGTCACGGGAGTGTGACTTCTCCCTCGAACGTGATGGCGGCAGGACCAGTCATGAGGACGTGGTTGTCGGTCTCGTTCCAATGGATGTGGAGGGTGCCGCCATCCATGCGGATGTCGCTTTCGCGCCCTGCCCTGCCTGTCAGATGGGCGGCTACGGCGGTGGCACAGGCTCCGGTGCCGCAGGCAAGGGTGATGCCTGAGCCTCGTTCCCACACGCGCATGCGGAATGTGTTCTCACCGATGGCTTGGGCAAACTCGATGTTGCAGCGTTGGGGGAAGGCGGGATGGTGTTCGAGCAGAGGGCCATAGTGTTCCAATGGAAACTGCTCCACGTCTTCATCTAAGAAAACAACGAAGTGGGGATTGCCCATCGAGACGAAGGTGCCCCGGAAGGTGGCAGACCCTCCCCCTGCCCTCCCCATAGGGAGGGAGTGGTTACTTTGCTCGCTTGTTTCTCCATAAGCCTCCTCATTTGTGTCCTCATTGACAGAGATACTTTGTTCAATTGTTTCTCTTTTAATTCCCTCAATGACAGAGATACTACTCCCTCCCTGTAGGGAGGGTGAGGGGAGGGTCTTGGAGGTCTCTGGTTCGCCCATATCGACGGTGACGGTTTCCACCCTGTCGTCGGCATCGAGATGGAGTTGGAGCACTTTGATGCCTGCCAGCGTCTGGAGGCGGATGGGGTTCTTGTCGGTCAGACCTTTGTCATGCAGGTATTTGGCGACGCATCGGGTGCCGTTGCCGCACATCATGGCTTCGGAGCCGTCGTTGTTGAAGATGCGCATGGAGAAGTCGGCATCGGGGCGGGTGGGTGCACCGATGAGGATGAGTCCGTCGCTGCCAATGCCGAAGTGTGGCTTGCTCCACTGGATGGAGGCTGCCGAGGGGTCTGGTATAGTATATAATAATGTGTTGACGTAGATGTAGTCGTTGCCAGCCCCGTGCATCTTGGTGAAATGGATGGATTGTTTCATCTTGTCTTTGTGTTTGTTGGTTTTCGTATGCAAATGTAAGAAGTTTTTGTGGTTCTACTATCAAAAAGTCACGCCTTTTGACTTTTTTATTGACATAAATCAAAAAGAAAGGCTTTAATGTAAAAATATTGACATTTTGCTTTATCTTTTCAGTAAAAGGCTTTACCTTTGCATCGAAATCAAAAATAAATGCGAACATTATGAAAGTTTCGGACAGATATTTCACGGCAAATCTGAATAATCTTCAGAATCAGCAGCAGAACCTGAATCAGAACAATCAGAATCAGGCTCAGCAAGTTGCTTGTTGTGGGTATCTACCAGCCGGATGAACACATAGACAGACAGGCACAAAAGAAACACAAACGACACAAACACAAAATAGACAAAGAAGGCTGGTTCCCCATGTGGGAGTCAGCCTTCTGAGTTTTTGAGAGCATTTAACTATCGGAAGTCATAAAAACCACAGATTGCACAGATTGCACAGATTGCACAGATTTTATGCTGAGAGAAATTTTGACAGATTGCATAGATTTTTGCTTTCTCGGCGAAAGCCCATCCGGATGGTCTCAAGAGTCGGCACGACTCTAATCTGTGAAAATCAAGAAAGAACTTTTAGTTCGGCGTAGCCAATCTGTGTAATAGCCAACCACCAGCGGATAGAATCAGAGTAATCTGTGTAATCTGTGGTGAAAAAAGAACTCCCGAACCTTTAGTTCGACGAAGTCAAACTTAAATGCGAGCATTAAAACTTTTTATTCACTTTTTAAACACAAACACAACATGAAAAGAATCGAAGCAATCATCCGCAAGACGAAATTCGAGGACGTGAAGGAAGCCTTGTTGCAGTCGGACATCGACTGGTTTGAGTATCACAACGTGCATGGCATCGGTCAGAGCCGCGAGGAGCGCATCTACCGTGGTGTGCAGTATTCGACCGACGTGATAGAGCGCGTGGCGCTGACCATCGTGTGCCGCGACCAGTTCGTGGAGCCGACCGTGAAGGTCATCCTGAAGGTGGCACACACGGGCGAAATCGGCGACGGACGCATCTTCGTGAGCGACATGATCGACACGTGGAGCATCCGCACAGGCGAGAACGGCGACACAGTTCTAAGGGACAAGAAATAAATCCATTTACAGGTTTCGGATATTTTTTACAACGGATTTCACTGATTTCACGGATTTTTCGTCTCAGGGGCGACGATGGCCGGGTGCAGAACAATCCGAATGGCAAGAGCCGCCGAGGCTCCCCAAATCCGTATAATCCGTGCAATCCGTTGTGGAAAAACACTTCCGAAAGGTAAATAAATTGAAGTTTCGGATGATGCTTTCTTCAACAACGAATATTTCGAATATGACGAATTTATACAATGCACAATGCACCTAAAGGTGCAACGAATAAAAACGAATGCTGAGTGTAGCCATTCGATTTCATTCGTAGCCGCTTGCGGCATTAGGGAAATACATCTTCTCGCCGCATGGTAAATTAGAATGATTCGTTTTATTCGTTGTTGAAAATGAAGCGTTTGGAACTTCCGAAACTTAAATAAATAAATTGTAAATTGTAAATTGAAAAATTGTAAATAAAGTTATGAACGAAGTAGGATTATCACTCGATACCGTATGGATGCTGTTGGCAGCCATGTTAGTTTTCTGGATGCAACCAGGTTTTGCCTTGTGTGAGGCAGGTTTCACACGCAGTAAGAACGCGGCAAACATCTTGATGAAGAACTTTGTCGATTTCATGTTCGGCTCCCTGCTGTTCTTCTTCATCGGCTTCGGCGTGATGTTCGGCAGCGACATCTTGGGCGGATTCATCGGCTTGCCCAACTGGGGCGACCTCTCCTTCTACAAGGGCGACCTGCCGTCTGAAGGTTTCTTGATTTTCGAGACCGTCTTCTGTGCCACCTCCGCCACCATCGTGAGCGGCGCAATGGCTGAACGCACGAAGTTCTCCATGTATTTGGTGTATAGCGCTTTCATCTCTCTCATCATCTATCCCGTGGAAGGCCATTGGACTTGGGGCGGCGGTTGGCTCTGCAACGATGCTGCCGACTCGTTCATGATGACGACCTTCGGCGATGTGTTCCACGACTTTGCCGGTTCTGCCATCGTGCATAGTGTGGGTGGCGTGCTGGCTTTCATCGGTGCCATCGCCCTCGGTCCCCGTCTGGGCAAGTACAGCAAGGACGGCAAGAGCCGTGCCATCCCGGGCCACAACCTCGCCTTGGCAGCCCTCGGCGTGTTCATCCTCTGGATGGGATGGTTCGGATTCAACCCCGGCAGTCAGTTGGCAGCAAGTGGTGAGGTGAACCGAGTGGCCATCTCGCATGTGTTCCTGACCACCAACTTGGCAGCAGTGGCTGGCGGTGTGGCAACCATGTTCGTCACCTGGATGAAGTACGGCAAGCCCTCTCTCTCATTGACGCTCAACGGCATCCTGGCAGGACTCGTAGGCATCACGGCAGGTTGCGACCTCGTGTCGCCCGTCGGAGCCGTCATCATCGGACTCATCTGCGGAACGGTGCTGGTTTTCGCCATCGAGTTCATCGACCACAAACTGCACATCGACGACCCCGTGGGTGCCTCCTCGGTGCATGGTGTGTGCGGCATTCTCGGCACACTCCTGACAGGTCTGCTCTCAACGAGCAATGGTGCCTTCTACGGTCACGGATGGGGCTTCTTCGGAGCCGAGTGCTTCGGCATCCTCGTCATCGACCTCTGGGCAGCCGCCTGTGGATTCATCCTCTTCTATGGCATCAAGAAACTGCACGGCCTCAGAGTGGATGCCCGCATTGAGGAGGAAGGTCTCGACATCTATGAACATGGAGAAAGTTGCTACAACTGATGAATAAAAGTATTAAGTTATTATTTTCACAACGAATAGCACGAATTAAACGAATTACTATTTGGCAATGCTGCAAGCAGCGTCAAATATGGCGAATGTCATTCGTTTTCATTCGTTGCCGCTTGCGGCATTTGCAATAAAAAATTCGCGCAATTCGTGCAATTCGTTGTTGAAAAAGAAAAATGTAAAATGTAAAAACGTGAAAAGGTATGAAAAGAGTATTTAGATTGTTTTCCCTCATGGCTTTGTCGCTCTTCGGAGCGGCAGCCGCAGAGGCACAAGAAACGAAAGTGGAAACTACGATTGCAGCCGATGTGGTGAATCAATACATCTGGCGTGGCCAAGAGTTAGGCAACGTGTCGCTGCAACCCACATTAGGCATCGACCACAAGGGGCTGTCGCTCTCAGCATGGGGCAGTGTAGGACTGACTGACCCCGACGACACGAAGGAATTTGACCTCACACTCGCCTACTCCATCGGAGGTTTCAACATCGGTGTGACCGACTACTGGTTCAACACGGGAAATGACCCAGAAGGGCGTTACTTCATGTACGAAGCGCACCGAACGAACCACGTCTTTGAGGCAAATGTGGGTTACGACTTCGGCATAGCAAGTCTGCAATGGTATACCAACTTTGCCGGCAACGACGGATTAAACAAAAAAGGCAAACGTGCCTACAGTTCCTACTTCGAGGCATCGGTTCCTTTCAAACTTGCCTCCGTCGATTGGACAGCCACAGCAGGCGCAGTGCCCTACGCCACCGACTTCTACGGCACCTCAGGTTTCGCCGTGACCAACCTCGCCCTGACCGCCACGAAGGACATCCGCGTGACCGACTCATTCTCCCTTCCCATCTTTGCCCGTCTGACCGCCAACCCATGCAGTCAGAAAGCCTATCTGGTGTTTGGATTCACATTGCGTCCATAAATCCAAGCCAGACGGAGGGGCTGTACCAGTAGGTGCAGCCTTTTTTCTTTCTTACCCCTTTTTGCCAAACTGAATTTTCGTTTATCATAAATGGAATAGGATTTGGTCACGTTCCTTTTTTTCTGTTACTTTGCAGTCGAAAACTTCACAAAACATGAGCACGACAATACTGACAATTACGGGTAGTGACGGAACGGGTGGGTCTGGTGTGCAGGCCGACATCCGTTTTATCAGCGAGTTGGGAGGTGTGGCGGCATCGGCAGTCACATCTATCACGGTGCAGAACACGTTGGGTATTCAGGAGTTTCATGACCTGCCTGCATCGGTAGTTCGTGAGCAGGTGGAGGCTATCGTGAACGACTTGCAGCCACAAGTGGTGAAAATTGGTTTGCTACGCAGAATTGATGTAGTGGAAACATTGGTGGATGTGCTGCATCGATATAAACCTCAACACATTGTCTATGCTCCCGTGCTGAAGTCAACAAAGGGAGAACAACTGGTATCTGACAAGGTGTACGATGCCATTCAGCGGTTGTTGATACCGATATGCACAGTGGTGCTGGAACCTTCAGACTTGCCTATAGGTCCTCGCAAACATGGCCATGCTAACCAATTGGCATCAGCGGTCGCTTTCTATCTGAGTCATGGGGAGAGTGTGGACGAAGCGATGCTCCATGCACGGATGTACCTCAAGCAGTTGCCTGCCGACTATGCTGAAGGTAATAGCCGGAGCGAGGAACTTTACAATCAGTTCCGTGATGCGGTGGAACGCTATTACAACCGCTATGCTGATGTGACTTTCTATGCGGAACAACTGAATGTGAGCCCGCGCTATCTTGGGCAGGTGACCCGTCGCATTGCAGAGCGTTCGCCCAAATCCATTATAGACGAACGTGTCACCACCGAAATCACTTTGTTGCTGACTAAAACAAACAAGTCATTAAAGGAAATTGCCATGCAACTTGGTTTTTCTTCACAGGCACATCTCTCCCGTTATTTTAAGAAGCAGAAGGGACTTTCCCCCAGTCAATATAAACAAGGAAACAAAAATTGAACATAAAAAACATGAAAGAGAACAGACAAGAACTGAACCGCCAGTTGGCACAGATGCTGAAGGGCGGCGTGATTATGGACGTGACCACTCCCGAACAGGCACGTATCGCTGAAGAAGCGGGAGCATGTGCCGTGATGGCACTGGAACGGATTCCGGCTGACATCCGTGCTGCAGGTGGAGTCAGCAGGATGAGTGACCCCAAGATGATTCGTGGCATACAGGAGGCGGTGAGCATCCCCGTGATGGCGAAGTGCCGTATCGGACATATTGCTGAGGCACAGATACTGCAAGCCATCGAGATTGACTACATCGACGAGAGCGAAGTGCTGAGCCCTGCCGACAACATCTACCACATCGACAAGACCAAGTTCGACGTGCCCTTTGTTTGCGGAGCAAAAAATCTGGGCGAGGCATTGCGGCGCATAGCCGAAGGAGCCACCATGATTCGCACGAAGGGTGAGCCTGGCACTGGCGATGTGGTGCAGGCAGTGAGCCACATGCGGCTGATGCAGAGCGAGATTCGGCGGTTGGTCAGCATGAGCGAAGACGAACTCTTTGAGGCTGCCAAACAGTTGCAGGCCCCTTACGAGTTGGTGAAGTATGTACACGAAAACGGCAAACTGCCTGTGGTGAATTTTGCAGCAGGTGGTGTGGCGACTCCTGCCGATGCTGCCCTGATGATGCAACTCGGCGCCGAAGGTGTATTTGTGGGCAGCGGCATCTTCAAGAGCGGCAATCCACAGAAACGGGCTGCTGCCATCGTGCAGGCAGTAACGAACTATCAGGATGCCAAGTTGCTGGCCGAACTCTCCGAAGATCTCGGCGAGGCGATGGTGGGCATCAACGAGCAGGAGATAGAACTGCTGATGGCTGAAAGAGGGAAATAGGAGTTGAGAGTTTAGAGTTGAGGGATTAGAGTTTAGAGTTTAGAGGCATGAGAAGAAATAGAATCGCTGTACTTGCCCTTCAGGGGGCGTTCATCGAGCATGAGCAGATGCTGCAAGGACTGGGCGTGGAGACATTCGAGGTGCGCCAGTTGTCAGATTGGGAACAACCGAAAGACGGGCTCGTCATTCCGGGTGGTGAATCCACCACTCAGTTCCGTCTGCTCAACGACTTGGCTCTCCTCCACCCTATCCGCCAAGCCATTCTTGAAGGTCTGCCCGTCTTTGGCACTTGTGCGGGGCTCATCCTTCTTGCCAAACAGGAGGATGGGCATCCACGGCAAGGACTCTGCACGATGGACATAGACGTTTGCCGCAATGCCTACGGGCGACAATTGGGCAGTTTCAATGCCATCGGCGAGGTTGCCGACATCGCAAACGACTTCCCCATGACCTTCATCCGTGCTCCTTACATCCATCGCACGCTTTCCCCCGAGGTCGAAATCCTCTCCGAAGCAGACGGACACATCGTGGCTGTTCGGCAAGGGCATCAACTCGCCACCGCTTTCCACCCCGAACTGACCGCCGACAACCGTCTGCACCGATACTTTGTGGAGAGGATGATGTGAAAGGGAAGAATGCAAGACACAAAATCAGTCGTACCCCTCGGGTACACTGCGTCGTCCCCGAGGGGTACGGCATGGTGTAGTCGAGGGGTACGATTTTTTTTGTGGTACAGAAACTGTAAAAAGAATGGGTGAGATGTTATTATTGTCAAAAGTGTAAAGTGTAAAAAGCGTAAAAAGGCTGCTGAGAGGCGGCCTTTTTTGTTGGGAAGAAAGCAAAAAGAGGGAAAATTAGACAAAATAACACAAGAAAATGTAAAATTCATTTCAAAATGTTTGCACAATAAATATAAACAATGTAATTTTGCAACCGAAAACAAATAAAACAATTACAAATTGTTTACAGAATACACAAACATAAAAGCAAAAAGACATGTGTGGATTTGTTGCAATACTCAAAGTGAAGGGTGACGCCCGACAGGCGAGAGAGAAAGCCCTGAAGATGTCGAGGAAGATTCGTCATCGTGGTCCCGACTGGAGCGGGGTGTATAGCAGTGAAAAGGCGGTGCTGGCACACGAACGGCTGGCAATCGTTGACCCGCTTTCGGGTGGACAACCGTTGTATTCGTCTGACGGAAAGAAGGTGCTGGCGGTGAATGGCGAGATATACAATCATCAGGAGATTCGAAGGCTGTTTGCAGGGCAGTATGAGTTTCAGACAGGGTCGGACTGCGAGGTCATCTTGGCTCTGTATGAACGGTATGGCACCGACTTCATCGACAAGTTGAACGGCATCTTTTCGTTTGTCTTGTACGACTCCACGACCGACGACTATCTGATAGCCCGTGACCCTATCGGGGTGATACCTTTATATATAGGACACGACAAGGACGGTACGGTGTATGCGGCAAGTGAACTGAAGGCATTGGAGGGACAGTGTGAAGAATACATGCCCTTCCCTCCGGGGCACTATTGCACAAGCCAGCACAATGGAAAGCCTGTGCGTTGGTACGAGCGTGACTGGATGCAGTATGATGGCATGCAGTGGGCCACAAGCGACAGAAAGGAGGCGGTGCAGATGGTGAAGGAGGGGCTGATGGCGGCTGTGAAACGCCAGTTGATGAGCGATGTGCCATACGGGGTGCTGCTCTCTGGCGGATTGGACAGTTCGGTGGTTTCAGCCATCGCTAAATTGTATGCTGCAAAACGCATTGAGACCAATGACAAGCACGATGCGTGGTGGCCCCAGTTGCACTCGTTCGCCGTAGGACTGAAGGGCGCGCCCGACTTGGCGAAGGCACAAGAGGTGGCAAAGCATATCGGCACAGTGCACCACGAGGTGAACTATACGGTGCAGGAGGGTTTGGATGCCATCCGCGATGTGATATACTACACGGAGACTTATGATGTGACGACGGTGCGTGCATCCACTCCGATGTATCTGCTGGCACGAGTCATCCGCAGCATGGGCATCAAGATGGTGCTCAGCGGTGAAGGGGCTGACGAGATTTTCGGTGGCTACCTCTATTTCCACAAAGCACCTGATGCAAAGGCTTTCCATGAGGAGACGGTGCGGAAGTTGAAGAAACTGCATTTCTATGACTGCTTGAGAGCGAACAAGTCGCTGATGGCATGGGGCATTGAAGGCCGTGTGCCGTTCCTCGACAAGGAGTTTCTCGATGTGGCAATGCGTATAGACCCTGTTCTAAAGATGTGTCCCGGAAAAACGATTGAGAAGGCTGTGGTTCGCGAGGGTTTTGCCGACTTGTTGCCCGAAAGTGTGGCATGGCGACAGAAGGAGCAGTTTAGCGACGGTGTAGGCTACTCATGGATTGACACGCTGAAGAAAGTGACGGCAGAGGCGGTCAGCGACGAGCAGATGGCTCATGCTGCCGAACGGTTCCCCATCAATCCCCCACTCTGCAAGGAGGAATACTATTATCGCAGCATCTTCGAGGAACACTTCCCCAGCCCATCGGCAGCACGAAGTGTGAACCAAGAGGCATCGGTGGCTTGTTCCACTGCCATCGCCCTGGAATGGGATGCTGCATTCAAGAACATGAACGACCCCAGCGGACGAGCCGTGAAGGGAGTGCATGAACAAGCATATTAATTCAATGAGCAGACCCTCCCCTCACCCTCCCTACAGGGAGGGGGTGGTCACCTTGCTCGTTTGTACTTTCATTGACAGAGATTCTACTCCCTCCCTGTAGGGAGGGTGAGGGGTGGGTCTCCAAAACACAAACACAACTATGAGCAAACTGAGATTTGACGTGGTGCAGGATGCTTTCAAGAAGAAGGCGGTGCCTGCCGAAAGTCCTGCCGAGAGGACTTCAAAGTATTTCGGAGAATTAGTTTTCGACCGCGAGAAGATGCACAAGTATCTGAGCACGGACACCTACGAGGCACTGATTGACTGCATCGACAACGGGCATCCGCTCGACCGCAGCATTGCCGACGAGGTGGCTGACGGCATGAAGACGTGGGCAATGGAGCATGGCGTGACACACATCACACACTGGTTCCAGCCGTTGACCGAAGGTACTGCCGAGAAGCACGACTCACTGATGGAATATGACGGCAAGGGCGGCATGCTGGAAGAGTTTGGCGGCAAGTCGCTCATTCAGCAGGAACCTGATGCCAGTTCGTTCCCAAGCGGTGGCATCCGCGCTACATTTGAAGCTCGTGGCTACACGGCATGGGACCCTACATCACCCGTCTTCATTCAGGACGACACACTCTGTATTCCTACGGTGTTCGTTTCCTATACAGGTGAAGCACTTGACTACAAGACTCCGCTGAAGAAGTCCTTGAAGGCGGTGAGCGATGCTGCCGTGCCTATCTGCCAGATGTTCGATCCGAAGGTGAAGAAAGTTTATTCTTATTTAGGATGGGAACAGGAATACTTCCTGGTGGATGAAGACCTCTATGCCGCTCGTCCCGACCTGATGTTGACGGGCAGGACACTGATGGGACATGAATCGTCGAAGAACCAGCAGTTGGACGACCACTATTTCGGCGCCATTCCCTCAAGAGTGATGGAGTTCATGAAGGATGTGGAGATAGCGGGCTACCGCCATGGCATTCCTCTCAAGACTCGCCATAACGAGGTGGCTCCCAACCAGTTCGAGTTGGCTCCCATTTATGGTGAGACCAACCTCTCGAACGACCAGAACCAGATGATGATGAACCTGATGCAGCAAATTGCCAGAAAGCATGGCTTTGTGCTCCTGCTGCACGAAAAGCCTTTCGCAGGCATCAACGGTTCGGGCAAGCACAACAACTGGTCGCTCGGCACCGACACGGGCACCCTGCTTCTTGCACCAGGAAAGGACGCAAAGGGCAACCTTCAATTTGTCACCTTCTTTGTAAACGTGCTGGTGGCTGTACAGAAACACAATGCCTTGCTGAAAGCCTCCATCGCTACAGCGACAAACGCTCACCGACTGGGTGCGAATGAAGCACCACCAGCCATCATCTCCTCCTTCCTAGGCGACACGATGACGAAGGTGCTGCGCAAGTTGCTTGAAGTACCCTCCGACACGCCGATTGAGATTGCCGGCAAGAAGGGTGCATCGGTGGGACTCGTCGAGATTCCTGAAATCTTTATCGACAACACCGACCGCAACCGCACCAGCCCATTCGCCTTCACGGGCAACCGCTTCGAGTTCCGTGCTGTGGGTTCGAGTGCCAACTGTGCAGGAGCCATGACCACGCTCAATGCTGCCGTGGCAGAACAACTCACCGCCTTCAAGGCTGCGGTGGACAAGGAACTGGCAGCAGGGAAAGCCATGAACATAGCCTTCATGGACGTGCTCAAACCGCTCATCGCCAGCATTATCGACACAGTTTGCTTCGATGGCAACGGCTATACAGATGAGTGGAAAGAAGAGGCAAAACGTCGTGGCCTGGACACGGAGACTTGTGTGCCACGTATGTTCGACGAGTTCACGAAGGCTGCCTCTGTTGAGATGTTCACCAGCACAGGTGTCTATACCGAAGCCGAACTGGTAGCCCGCAACGAAGTGAAGTGGGAGACCTACACGAAGAAGGTACAGATTGAGGCACGCGTGATGGGACGCATGGCACTCAACCACATCATCCCTGCCGCCCTCGCCTACAAGACCCGGCTGCTCAACATCGTCACCCAACTCAAAGCCCTCTATCCCGAAGACTTTGAGAGCATGGCAGAGACCGAGCTGACCCTGCTCCACCGTGTGACCAAACTCATTGAGGAAGTACGCACCAAGTGTGCTGCAATGGTCGATGCCCGCAAGGCTGCCAACAAGATTGAGGACGAGAAGGAGAAGGCACTTGCCTACTACGACATTGCCGAATCCCTCTTCGCCATCCGTCGCCCCATCGACAAACTGGAGGAGGTGGTTGACAACGACCTTTGGCCACTGCCGAAATACCGCGAGTTGCTGTTCATCAATTGACAAAAAACGATTCTTCCAATACGGGAGGGGGGAAATATTCCACATGGGAGTTTCCTCCCTTTTTTCATGCCTTCCTCCACAAAACGGCACTCCAAAAGGCACAGATTCATGGAAAAGTCATATCTTTGCAACTACAAAACAATGCAGGCAATGAAGAATAGACAGAAAAGAGCCATCATCATCGGAGCCACATCGGGCATCGGACTCGAAATGGTCAAGGTGCTCACCGCTCAAGGCTGGCAGGTGGGCATTGCTGGTCGTCGGCAAGAACGGCTGCAACAGATTCAGAGCAAGAACCTCGATGTGGTCGCCACCGAGTGCATCGACATCACCAAAGAGGATGCCCCTCGCCGTCTCCTCACCCTCATCGGCAAGACGGGCGGCATGGACCTCTATTTTCACAGTGCTGGAGTTGGTTACCAAAACCCTGCCCTCAACATAGAGAAGGAGATGGCAACCGTTGCCACTAACGTGACAGGCTTCACACAGATGGTCGATACCGCCTTCCACTACTTCATGGAGCATCCCGACCGTGAAGCCCACCTTGCCGTCATCAGCAGCATTGCTGGCACACGAGGACTCGGTGCAGCCCCTGCCTATTCCTCCACCAAACGCTACATCAACCACTACATGGAGTGCCTCACCCAACTCTGCCACATCCGAGGCATCCATCACATCCACCTTCACGACATCCGTCCTGGTTTTGTACGCACTGCCCTCCTTTCCGACGGCCACCGCTACCCTCTCCAACTCGACCCGCACCGCGTTGCCCTCTCCATCGCCAAAGGCATTCAGGCTGACCGCTCCATCATCACCATCGACTGGCACTACCGCCTCCTCGTCTTCTTCTGGCGCCTCGTGCCCCGATGGTTGTGGGTGAGGTTGAAGGTGGTGTCGAAATGAGGTATCAAAATTTCCCTGTTGGGACGAGAAGTGGACATCATCACAGATGGTGGACTATTACCCTTTGCCAGAGAAAGTGCAGAACGTGACAAGAAACTAATCTATGAGAGAAAGGACTAAAGATCCCAAACGGATTTACGCATCCATAGTGCGCACCGTGCGCATCATATTTCGCTCACCCAGCGCATAATATTTCGTTATTACAGCGCATGTTATTTTGCGCTGAGTGCCCATGTTTGATAGCCAAAGGGTTACGTGTTTTTGCAATTGGCGGAAGAAAACATGCCTAAATGTCGACACTCGTTGCCACCTTGAGCTTAACGTCGTAAGGCTCATGAACAGACCGCCGTAAGGCTCGCGAGCTTTACGGCGGTCTGTTGAAAGGGGGTGTTGAAGTGCTATTTCACTAACACTTTCTTTGTGGTTCCATTCTGATACTTAATGATGTTCACGCCCTGCTGCAATGCCTCAACAGGCTTGCCGTCTATTGTGTAGATTTGGTAGGTGTCATCATCTGCAACAACATCTTCAATAGCATCTGAAACTGGTGCCTTGTAGGTGGCTGTTACCTTCACAGCTGATGCAGGCATGATGAAGGAGTTGTTTGTCACTTCCACTTCCTGACCACCAGTCGTGGCTACCTTGATGGATTCCAGCGTGCAGCCCTCGTTCGGAGTTGCTGTGACGAACACTCTTGAACCTTTCTCGTCAGCTGTCACGTCAGTTGTTGTTTTACCATTATTCTCGGAAACGATGCGGATGGCATAGGTTTTGGGGGTCTGGTTACTTTCCGACACATAGACGATAGAATTCACTCTCGCCACAAACCAGTTGCCCGACTTGGCAAGATTCTTGATGCCGTATTTCAACGTGCCGTCGGTGACAGTGGCGGTGAGGGTGACAAGTTTCTGTTCCCCTTCACCTACCCAGCCTCTTTCCACAACAGAGAGGTTACGCTGGGTGCTGTTGGCAAATGCCACAGAGAGTCCGTCGCCTGACGGGCAATCAAAGCCTCGTTCGGGGGTGAAGGATGCTGCAACTTCCAGTTTCACACGATAGGTGCCGTTTCGGAGTCCGCTGATTGTCTGTGTCAGGATATCGCCTGTGTCTTCTGGTGCGCCATTTGTGTAACGCTCCACTGACGGGTTGGCGAGACCTCCATAATCTCCCGTCTTACCTTCCCATTCCGCAGTAGCGAGAGAGGTGATGTCATCACCCACCCTATAGGCCGGTTCCGGCTCATCCTTCTTCAGCTCAAATTTGATTTTGTCGATATTGCAATTGCCTGCCGTGATGGTGATGCGGAAAATCTGCGAACCAACCTCAAGATTTTGGAGCAGTTCACCTTCCACTGGCTGGTAGTTTTCCCAATTGCCAGCTGTTGAAGGAACGCTGACATCTGCCAACTTCGTGAGTTTTCCGTCATTGCCAACAAGGCTGATGCTGAATCCTCCATTATCTCCAGTTCCATTGGAGATGATGGCCTCATATGTATATTTACCAGCTTTTGTTACGTTCATGGTGTATTCAATCCATTCACCGCCATTGGTCCACCCGACGGCATATCCTCCATTGCCTGTCACGATGTCCACACCAGTGTCATTGCCACTGCGGTAGTTTGTTCCACCATTATTTCCGGGATCATTGTCGTGGTAGGTGATGCCTTCGCCACCCCTGTCAAAGTTCTCCGCCTCAAGAGTACCTGGAAGGCTTATCTCTCCCTTGAATGGAGTGCGAGTGGCACTCTCCGGCTCATCCTTCTTCAGAATCGTCAACGTGCCCTTCTGATAGGACATGGTGTAGTTCTTGGCGGTACCACCGCTCACTGTTATATCGTAGGTTCCCGCCTTACTACTAGATGTCGCAGTAGTGCGGGCGGTTGGTTTAGCAGTGAATGCTCTCTCTGCCGTGTCGCTGTTCTTCCATCCGCTGTAGGTCAGCGTGAAAGTCGGGATGGGATCTCCCTCGGTGATGGTCACATTCTGAACGCCTACCGTGAGCGGAGCCTTGTTGATGGTGAGAGTTCCGTCCACAAATGTCACAAGCGTGTTAGTCACTGTTCCCCGTGCCACCGTGATGGGATAGGTGCCGACAGCAGAAGTCTTCGTAGCTGTGGTGGAGAGGCTGGGTTTGCCATTCAGTGTGCCATTCTCAACCTTGTAGGATAATGTAGGCAGGTTCGCACCATACACCATCGTTTTGTTCTCTGCCGTGACCGTTACAGGTTGTTCCGCTCCTTTTACGGTGATATTGAACGAGAATTCCTGATAGGTCGGACCAGTCCCGTCCACTTTGGATAGCATCACTTGCCTAAAATAACCTTTATAACCACCGGGTGCCATGCTCCCCGATGCTTGCAAGGTGATGGTTAAGATGGCGCCGCTGTTTCCCGACAGCGGTGCTTTTTTCGAACTGGTTAACATGCAACGGTAGTGGTTTGCCTCAATGAGGGAAACAGCATTATTGTGGTTGGAGGTGCATCGTGCAGCGTTCTCGCACAAGAAATCCTCATACTCATCTTGCATCCATGTGATGCCTGCAGGCAGATAGAGGTCAAACTGCAGGTCACGATACTGTGCGTCCGGATTGTTCAACAGGATGTCCACCTCCCTTTTTTCACCAGGCTTAATCTCAAAGTCTGCGATGTACATTTTGTCATCAGCGAATGCACTGCTTATCATTGTAAACAGCATCGCCATCAATACATAAAGATTCTT
>SAMEA3663246__coassemble_346_pt1 | contig 15292 bp, 15 predicted proteins | sample SAMEA3663246__metabat2_low_PE_034 | metagenome-assembled genome bin SAMEA3663246 (sample SAMEA3663246) | pig gut metagenome | biome: pig gut; feature: pig-associated habitat; material: faeces | place: China | collected 2013
AATATTGGCTACGCCGAGCTAAAGGTTCGTTGTTGAAGAAAGCATCCGAACCTTTAGCTCGACGAAGTCAAACTTCAATGAATAAAGTGTTTCAACACATGATGAACATCCGTACTCATAGGCTACTGGCAGCAACGCTGTCGGTATCCTTTATGCTTATAGCCAAGGCACAAGACCCGCTGCCTGTGCCCGTGATGCCTATCAGCAATTTTGCCCCTCCTGCCAATCCCGACTCTCTCATCCAAGGCTCAACGAGAGAAAATGTGGCTGAAGTGGCAACAGTGCCCTGGGAAGAACAAATCCGAACACGACTCGACTCTTTTGCCGCAGAGGCAAACCGTGCCCCCTACCATGTGGGCATCAGCGTGTTCGACCTCACCGACGACATTCCCGTGTGGGGTTACAACGCTCACAAGGTGATGCGTCCAGCCTCCACACAGAAGGTGCTCACTGCCATCACAGCCCTCAGCACATTGGGTTCTAAGCATGAATTCAAAACCCGCTCTTACTACACAGGCACCATCGCCTCCGACGGCACGCTGCAAGGCGACCTCTACGTGGTGGGCGACTTCGACCCTATGTACTCCCATGCCGACCTCAAGGAACTGGCACGTGCCATCCGCGACCTCGGTGTCAAACGCATCAGCGGCAAGATTTTCGGCGATGCCAGCATGAAGCATGCCGACCTCTACGGCAACGGCTGGTGCTGGGACGATGTGCCTTCCAAATATGAGCCTTACCTCTGTGCTCTCATGGTCGAACGAGGCAGAGTCTATCCCAACTTCGGTTCCTACTCCAAAGATGCCTCTTTCCATCCCGCCGCCCACTTTGCCTATGCCCTCAGCCAAGAACTCAAGAACCTCGGCATCACAGGCGTCAGTCCGGCAGTCGTGCCCTACGGCACTAAAGACTATCCTGGTGGTGGACAGAACTTCCACACTAAAGTCCGCACCCTCGAAGAGGTGATGCAGCGCATGCTCAAGAATTCCGACAACCTCCATGCCGAGGCAGTCTTCTTCAAGATTGCCAATGCAGCAGCAGGCAAACGAGCCTCATGGAAAGACGGAGCCAAACAAGTGGAAAGCCTCCTTCGCCGTGCAGGAGTCGCTGTCAACAACAACATCGAGGTGGCAGACGGCAGTGGTGTGTCACTCTACAACTACAGCACCCCCGAAGCACAGGTCGCCATGCTCCGTTATGCCTATCGCAACGCCTCCATCCTGCCCGTCTTCTATGCCTCACTCCCCATTGCAGGCGTTGACGGCACCCTCGACGAGCGCATGCAGTCAGGTCCCGCCTATCGCAACGTGCATGCCAAGACGGGCACCCTCGAAGGCGTCATTGCCCTCTGCGGCTATGTCACTGCCTCCAACGGTCACCAACTCGCCTTCTCCATCCTCGTCAACGGCACCCTCACCGCCAAAGAGGCACGCGACTTCCAAGACCGCATCTGCCAAGCCTTGGCAAGGTAAAATTCCGTTATATCCTTTTGGGATCATCTTTTGGGAATAAAATTCGCAGAAGAAGTGATATAATGCACATACGTACCCATCTTTCAATACTATGTTTGCCATCATCCTATAACACTATTTGGCGGTATTTCTACAGACTTTGTACCCAAATCAAGCATAGCAAATAGACTTTTGGCGAAAAAGTTTGCAATTTTTCTTTGCTAATCCAATAAGTCTTATTACCTTTGCACCATTCAAAAGACATTTGAAATGGAGCAAGTAAAAGACATCTTGATTGGGCGTGAAGCCGAAATTAAACATTTTGATGCAATCGTTTCATCCAAGGAAGCAGAGTTCGTTGTCGTATATGGCCGCAGGCGAGTGGGCAAGACCTTCCTTGTCAACACCTACTTTGATGACAAGTACACCTTCAAATTGACAGGTCTCGCAAAGAAAGGTAAGCGCGAACAACTGGCAAACTTTACGACATCGCTCAGCAGATATGCCAATGGCAAAAAATACACAAAGCCTCGTACCTGGTATGAGGCCTTTGACAAACTGCGTGATTTATTGGAGACAGCGCAAACAGATGGGAAGCGTATCATATTCATTGATGAACTTCCTTGGATGGACTCTAGAGGAGGAAATCTTGTCTCCGCCTTGGAACACTTCTGGAACGACTGGGCCGTAACTCAGAATGACATCATTCTGATTGTGTGCGGTTCCGCTACTTCATGGATGACCAAGAAGATTCTGAAGAACAGAGGAGGACTTCATAACAGGGTGACACAGAAACTTTACATTCGTCCGTTTACATTGGCTGAGTGCAAACAGTACCTTAACAGCCGTGGAATATTGATGGAGGACAAGGAGATTGCCGAATGCTACATGATAATGGGAGGCATACCTTTCTACTTGAAGAACATCCGGCGAGGAGCCAGCCTTTCGCAGAATGTGGACGAGATGTTCTTCATGGATAAGGGTCGACTCGATGACGAGTTCAATGCCCTGTATGCCTCTTTGTTCGACAAATCAGAGAACTATATTAAAGTAATCTCAGCTTTGAGTTCAAAAAACAAGGGACTGACAAGGGATGAATTGATAAAGGCGACGAAGATGGAGAGTGGTGGCGATTTCACCACAATCTTGCAAGACCTTGTCGACTGTGACTTCATCCGCTGCTATCATGGTTATGGAAACAAGTCAAAGATGGGCATCTACCAACTGATAGACCCGTTCTCTCTCTTCTACTATAAGTTTATCCAGAAACATAGAGGTACAGACAAGCCTTTCTGGCAATATCAAATCGGTACCCGTCTGCACGACATCTGGGCAGGATTGGCTTTTGAGCAACTATGTCTGAACCATCACAAACAAATAGAACAGGCACTCGGTATTTCAGGCGTTCTTACCGATGTGTATTCATGGACAACTCCCCAAGCCGCAGAAGAAAAGGCACAGATAGACCTCATTATAAAAAGGGCAGACAAAGTAGTCAACATATGTGAGATGAAATTCTATGACGGTGATTATTCCATGAAGAAAAAGGATTATGACGACATAGAAAGGCGAGTGCGGGCATTCCGAACCGCTAATAATGTTCGGATGGCAATACACCCTGTCCTGGTCACCACGTTCGGATTGGCCAACAATCAGTATAGCAGTATTTTCCAAAATACAATAACCCTAAAAGACTTGTTCAAGTAAACGGACAAGACTGATGGAACAGAGGACTAAGCCCAAGACCGCATCTGCCAAGCCTTGGCAAGGTAAAATCTCATTTTAACGTGAATTCGGTGTAAGAGGTTGCGCCGTTGGCGCCGCAATAAAGCGACTTTCTTTTATACCGAACTGACGTCACATTACGGTTACATATCCTCCATGGATAAGCCACCCTTAGCGACTTCTTTGCTGCGGAATATGCGTCGTTTCATTTCGTGTACCCTGTCATAGAATTTCTTCATGGAATTTTATGGCTGTAACATTTGGATACAAATTAAAAGAATCTAAAGAAACAAACCTTTTTGGAATAATTTATGTTTAGCCACTTGTTTTGGTTTATTTTCTCAAAATGGTTGATACGATTTTGGTCCATAATGAAACATGTGGTCTGCAATCTTACCACACACCAGCAATTAAACAAAAAGACAACAAAATGTCAAGAAAAAAAAGAAGGTGGACACCCTCTATGAATGCCCACCTTCCTGTCATCTGAATTTGATAGGATTACTTTACAAAAACCTTTTTAATTCTTCCATCACTCATGCGGATGATGTTAACACCTTTCTGCAATGCCTCAATAAGCTTGCCGTCTATGGTGTAGATTTGGTAGGTGTCATCAACTGTTAAGATTTCTTGGATATCATCAGCTTGTATAAAAGCACCCATTATGGATAAATTCCTAGCTGGCATTGTTGCAGGAATCTCACTCCAACCAGAGAATGTGTAACCTTCTTTCATGGGTTCAGGCTCTATAGAAAGAGTTGCTCCACAATCCATCTCATAGGTCTTGTATGTCTCACCATCCACGATATAAGTTAATGTGTATTTTTTCGGGATGAAAGCACCTTCAACTGTCACATCTTTTGCTGGCATTGTTGCAGGAATCTCACTCCAACCAGAAAAGGTATAGCCATCCTTTGAAGGTTCTCCCTCAGCAATGGTGCTTGTTCCGTATTCAATCTCATAAAACTTATACTCCTTATCATCTACCTTGTACGTCAATTTGTATTTGTTAATGGTGAATGAACCATTTACAGTCACATCTTTTGCTGGCATTGTTGCAGGAATCTCACTCCAGCCAGAGAAAGTGTAACCTTCCTTTGTGGGTTCAGCCTCAAATATAATTTTGTCTCCATACTCCACTTCTATAGTCTTGTATGTTTTATTGTCCACCTGATACGTCAATGTGTACTTGTTGACTGTAAATGAACCTGTTACCGTCACATCTTTTGCTGGCATTGTGGTAGGAATCTCACTCCATCCTGAAAAGGTATACCCCTCCTTTGAAGGCTCTGTTTCTGCAATGACAGACTCTCCTTCTGAGTAAAAGGATGTTTTATATGTTTCGTCGTTAATAATATAAGTTATTTGAAGTAGAGCGGCAATGTTTCCAAAATCACTCCAAGGAGTTGTGGTCTGATATTTTTCAATTAAAAAAGAAGGAACATGTAGCGTACTCTTTTCCGTTGGGACACCATAAAAAATATTCATGCCTACAGAAGGCATTGATTCCGCAAAATAATAAACATCCATTAGTTTATCACAACCCCATAATAGATTATCCGGTAAGTTTGTAATGCTAGCGGGAATAACGATGGAAGTCAAGCCACACTCGCTGAAAGAAGCCACACCCACGGATGTCACACTTTTGGGAATGGTTAAAGATGTTAATCCTTGGCATCCTGTAAAAGCCTCAATGCCTATTTCTTTCACACTATTGGGAATAGTTACTGATGTTAATCCTCTGAAGCCACGAAAAGTACGAGAGCTTATAGATGTGACTCCGTTTGGAATAATCAAATCATTCACTTCATTCCCATTTAAATATAAATGTTCTGCATAAGACAAAGGATTTGCATGTAGCGCCTCTTCCCACCACCCCACTGGGTATGACATATTCAACCACGCCACAATATCGGTAATATATACGGATGTTAATCCGTCGCATCCTTGAAATGCATCATACCCAATAGCATTCACGCTACTAGGTATTGTCACAGCTGTCATGCTACTACAACTAGAAAAAGCCCCATCACCGATTTTTGTTACACTATATTTCCCCCCATTAAATATTACCTCTGCAGGAATGACAATATTCCCAGTATATGAGCCTTTAGTAACCTCAAGTTCCGTGTCATTATTGATGAAGTTGAAATTAATATGTCCGCTATTAGCTTCCTCGCAAACATCTTCAAGATACATGATATCGCTAATCATGTTTGCACGCTTAAATGCTTTCTTGGTAATAACCTCGTCGCCAGTGTCCTCATTATAATATTGAAGTTCAATCATCCACGCCTTTTCCTTGATAATATGAATTCCTGTATTGTTATTCCAATCAAAAGTTCTTCTTTGATGTGGTGAGAGAGAAAATTCGTCATAACATCCATTATACTCGATAGAATTATCTTCATTATCATAAATAATCCAACCTTTCATGCGAAGATTAGCATCAGAATTGTTAATGATGTGAAGTACAGTTTTCTCAAAATATCCATCAGACCACCCATCTTCATATCCATAGGTACATATGTCAATAAAGCTATTTACATTTTGTGCCCAAGTAGTACATCCAATGACCAAAAATGACAATGCAAGTAATAGTTTCTTCATAATTGTTTAGTTTTTAGGTTATTAATTTAGTTATTTGAAAATATACAAAAAGAAAACGTGGACTATTTACTTCGTCTACGTCTTCTGAGGTATCGCCAAACACCTGTATTGCTTAAACGGGTAAATGCCCACGCCTTACGGCGTGAACTATCTACTTCAGTTCTTGCAATAACTATGATAATTTTGGCGATTTATCAGAAGACAAGAATTCAAAAGTGGATGTTCATCCTATATGTCCTTTATAAAAATGTTGTTATGCTATCATAGGCATGTGGGTTAAGTGAATGAATTTATAGTTATAAATGTGAGTCGTTAGCTTCTTTGGCATTTGACAACTCTGTAATATACCGTGTTATGCTTTCGCGGAGTGGTGGTAAGTCCTTGGTGTATGTCTCCCATATAAACAAAGCGCTTGTCGTGAAATAGCCATGCACCAACACGTTGCGCATGTCTACAATTTCACGCCAAGGCACTTCGGGATGCTCTGCACGGAATTCCTTTGTCAACAGATTAGCGGCTTCACCAATTATCATGATGTTATAGACCACTGCATGGTAACACATCACGTCATTCTTCATTTCGTCATAGGTCTTTCCTTGCAGAAAATCTATGACGTGACCAATGCATTCATCTATATGCTTCAATCTGTCTATGTCTCTAATATGCTCTCTCATATACGATTTTCATGTCCTTTTTGGCAGTCATTTCTGCTGCAAAACGCAATGTTCCTTCTTCTACAAGGTCAACCTTGCGGCCTAACCGCTCCTCCAGTTCACGATGCATCCGTGCATAGGCAAATAGTCCAATGGGGGTGCTGTGATCAAACATCACCAACAAGTCCACATCGCTGTCGGGTTTTTCTTCCCCACGGGCGAAAGAGCCGAACAGCCATGCTTTCAGGACGGGTTGTGTCTTGAAGTACTCAGCTATCATCTTTGTCATGGTCTTGGTGCTCATACCGCTACATCTTTTATTATCGTTTGCAAATTAAGCATCTTTTTTACTACATTCCAAACATTTTTCCATGTTTTTTCATTTTTCATTAGATTTCATTCAAATCCGTTTGGGACGAAAAACAAAAATTTAACAATTTAACAATTTAACGGTGTCAGTTAGGAAGATGCGGTTGAGCGAGTGTAGAAGTCAAACTTGTTTGAACTATGCCGAGCGTGAGCATCTTCGGCGAAGCCAATTAGGAATTGCCATGCGGGATATAAACATCGTGTTAGCATAACTGTCAACTTGAAGAGACTTTCACTCGCGCATGCAAGTGTTCCCCACAAACGAACACAAGTCTTGCCCGTAAACGAACGTAAGTGTCCCTCACAAACGAGTTGCAAAACGTAGAAAAGTCTAAGGTTTACCCCCATAAATTAACGTCAGTTCGATGAATTCCAACAAAAATAATTCATGACTCAAATTTCGGATATATTTTTACAACGGATTGCACGGATTATACGGATTTTTCGTCGCAAGAGGCGACGATGGCCGGATGCAGAACAATCCGAATGGCAGGAGCCGCCGAGGCTCAAAATCCGTATAATCCGTGCAATCCGTTGTGGACAACAACATGAGGTGTACTGATTTTGGTTGACAGTTTGGATTGTTAATACTAAGTTGGTTTACACTTTCTATGTCTTATACCTAAACAGGTTGACAATTTATGCCTTTATACCTGTTCCAGTTGACAGTTTTGAGTTTATTCCTAAAGAAGTTGTCACTCCAAAATCACATTCCTAAACTGGTTGACATCAGCCTCGGGAATGTATTCCTGAAACGATTGACAGTGGTTCTGCTCATTCCTAAATGGGTTGACAGCTCGTTGCTAAGGAGCAAAGGCAGTGTCTGAGCACTGTTCGTTTTCTTGGCAAGATTGGAGAGGGCTCGACGCCCTCTTCAATCTTTGGGTGAGCAAGGGCATTAGCCTTCGCACGTCCGTTTCTTGGCGCGACAAAGATACTTCCGAAACTTAAATTTATGAGAAATTCGTGGCTAATTCATGAGAATTTATGTCCCCAATAAACACGAACCTTTAGCTCGGCGTAGCCAATTAACCACGAATTTTTCATGAATTTAATTATTTGTAGTTTTCGTCGAATTCACGTTAAATTAGAAAAGTCTAAACATTTGCGATTTGTTTAGACTTTTCAATCATTGTTAGTTTATGCCTTCAGCAGGTCTTGTCCGATGTCACGACGGAAGTATTTGCCTTCGAAGTGAATTTTGCCGGCTTCGGTGAAGGACTTGACGAGGGCTTCCTGTTGGGTTTCGCCATAGGAGGAGACGGCGATGACGCGACCACCTGCGGTGACCACCTGACCATCTTTGAGGGCTGTGCCTGCATGGAAAACGACAGAGCCTTGCACTTCGTCGATGCCTGTGATGGGGAAGCCTTTCTGGTAGGCTTGAGGATAGCCTCCGCTGACCATCATGACGCAAACGGCACTGCGAGGGTCGAACTCAAGGGCGCGGGTGTCGAGGTCGCCTGCTGCCACACCTTCGAGGAGGTCAACGAGGTCGCTCTTGATGCGGAGCATGACAGTTTCTGTTTCGGGGTCGCCCATGCGGACGTTATATTCGATGACCACGGGATCGCCTGCCTTGGCATAGGCATAATCGCGGTCCACCTTGATGAGTCCGAGGAAGATGAAACCTTTGTAGTCGATGCCTTCAGCTGCCAAGCCTTCGACAGTGGGCTTGACGATACGCTCTTCCACTTTCTTCATCCACTCCTTGTCGGCAAAAGGAACAGGAGAAACGCTACCCATACCACCAGTGTTGAGACCTGTGTCACCTTCACCAATGCGCTTGTAATCTTTGGCTTCGGGAAGTATCTTGTAGTGCTTGCCATCGGTGAGCACGAAGACGGAACATTCGATGCCTGAGAGGAACTCTTCGATGACGACAGTGGCACTGGCTTCTCCGAACATGCCATCGAGCATACCACGGAACTCTTTCTTGGCTTCTTCAAGGGTAGGCACGATGAGCACTCCCTTGCCGGCACAAAGACCATCGGCTTTGAGCACATAGGGGGGCTGGAGAGTTTCGAGGAAGGCGATGCCCTCTTCGATGTTGGTGCCGTTGAAGGAACGGTAGGCTGCCGTGGGGATGCCATGACGCTGCATGAACCCCTTGGCGAAGTCTTTGCTGCCTTCGAGCACGGCTCCCGCCTTGGAAGGACCAATGACGGGAATGTCCTTCAACTGGGCATCTTGCTTGAAGAAGTCATAGACTCCCTTCACAAGGGGGTCTTCGGGACCCACGACGACCATATCGACTGCATTTGCCACAACGAAGGCTTTTATACCCTCGAAGTCATCTGCCTTCAGGGGCACGTTTTCACCGACTGAAGTGGTACCTGCATTGCCAGGTGCAATAAACAATTTCTCGATTTTTTGGCTCTGGGCAATCTTCCAAGCCAAGGCGTGCTCTCTGCCGCCGCTTCCAAGTAAGAGTATTTTCATTTACAATTTTACTATTTACAATTTACAATTTTACTATTTACAATTTACAATTTTACTATTTACAACTTACAATTTGGTATTTACAACTTAATCATTTCGTGTAACTATTCAGCGAATCACCCTTGGTGGTGGATTTTAAGAAACAAATTGCAATAATTTGAATAATTTTATCCATCAATTTTAATAATTAGGACATTAGTGGTCAAAATTATTCTAATTATTCATATTAGTTTCAGAAAAAGCAAGTTGATGTTCTTTCGCTGAATAGTTACAATTTCGTTACAAAGGTAAGGAAAAAAGTGAAAAGTGACCAAAGAAAAGTAAGAAATGTTTTTTCAAGTGTGCTTGAAAAGTGAAAAATCTCAGTTACTGACAATCCGAATGGCGAGTAATTTAGATTTTTCACTTTTCACTCTTCACTTTTCACTCAAAATGCTTACCTTTGCACAAAAGTTATATATAACAGAAAAAATGAGCGCGAAGACTCTTGCTGACACCTTGACACGAACCGTCGAAGAACTGGCACGGCCAGAATCGTACAAGGATCTCTATCATGAGCACAACGATGGTGTGCCACTGCCTTCGGGCGAAGTGTTACAACAGATTATCGACTTGACCCGAGAAATTATCTTTCCGGGATATTATGGTCGTTCGTGCATCGACACAAACACGCTGAAGTACCGTCTTGGAGTGGACACGGAACAACTCTATTCGTTGCTGGTGACACAAATCCAGGCGGGATTGTCTTTCTCGAATTTTGAGCAAGGCACAGCTGTCTTTGCTGCCTACAACCAGAACACCATCAACATGGAGATGCGCCGCATGGCTGAAGAGCGTGCGGAAAAGTTCATCAGCAAGTTGCCAGAACTGAGAAGGGTGCTGGCTACGGATGTGGTGGCTGCCTTCAATGGCGACCCTGCCGCGAAGAACTACGGAGAAATCATCAGCTGCTACCCTGTCATTAAGGAACTGACGGTGTATCGCATCGCCCATGAACTTTGGAATCTGGATGTGCCGCTCATTCCGCGCATGCTGACGGAGATGGCTCATTCGGAGACGGGCATTGACATCCATCCGGGTGCCACAATCGGCGAGTATTTCACCATTGACCACGGCACTGGTGTGGTGATTGGCGAGACGAGCATCATTGGCAACAATGTGAAACTCTATCAGGGTGTGACGTTGGGAGCGAAGAGTTTCCCATTGGATGAGGATGGCAACCCCATCAAAGGCATTCCACGCCATCCCATCTTGGAGGATGATGTGATTGTCTATTCCAACGCATCTATCTTGGGCAGAATCACCATCGGCAAGGGTGCCGTAATTGGTGGCAACATTTGGGTGACGAAGGATGTGCCAGCAGGGGCAAGCATCACACAGCCAGCCCACGCGCTGGGCGGAGTTGTTACGGTTACGCAGGCAAAAAGCAATAATTAGGAGAAGTATGACAGAATTCAAGATAATCGCAAAGACCTTCCAAGGATTGGAGGAGGTGCTTGCAAAGGAACTCATCAATCTGGGTGCCAACAACGTCGAGATTGGTAGGAGAATGGTGGCGTTCACAGGCGACAAGGAAATGCTCTACAAGGCAAATTTCTGCACACGCACTGCCGTGAAGGTGTTGAAACCCATCAAAGAGTTTAAGGCGAAAGATGCCGATGAGGTGTATGAGGAAGCCAAGAAGATAGACTGGGAGAAGTATATGGACGTGAAGAGCACGTTCTTGGTCGATTCGGTCATCTTCAGTGAGAATTTCCGCCACTCAAAGTTTGTGGCTTACCGTGTGAAGGATGCCATTGCCGACTATTGGCGTGAAAAATCGGGCGGTGACCGTCCGAATGTGGTCATCAGCAATCCAGACCTCCGCATCCATGTACACATAGCCGAAGACGAGGTGACCATCGCCCTCGACTCGTCGGGCGAGAGTCTGCATCAGCGTGGCTACAAGACTGCCACGGTGCAGGCACCACTGAACGAGGTGCTGGCGGCTGGACTCATCATGCTGACAGGATGGGATGGCGAGTGTGACCTGATTGACCCCTTCTGTGGTTCAGGTACAATCTTGATTGAGGCGGCACTGATTGCACAGAATGTGTATCCCGGGGTGTTCCGCAAGGAGTATGCCTTCGAAAAATGGAAGGACTTCGATGCTGACTTGTTTGACCGCATCTATAACGATGACAGTCAGGAACGGGAGTTCGACCACAAGATTTATGGCTACGACATCAACCGGCAGGTGGTGCAGATTGCCACCAACAATGTGCTGAACGCCGGCGTGAAGGACATTGTGAGCGTGGAACAGCGTGACTTCTACGAGTTTGAGCAGCCGCTTGACAAGGCCATCATGATTACAAATCCGCCTTATGGCGACCGCATCACGACTGATGACATCTTCGACCTCTACGAGACCATCGGAAAGAATCTGAAACGCAACTTTGTGGGCAACGATGCATGGATTATTTCACACCATGAGGAATTGTTTGACAAGATTGGTTTCCGTCCTTCCACCAAATATGCATTGTTCAACGGTTCGTTGGAGTGCGAGTTCCGCAAATACCAAATTTTTGACGGCAAACTGAAGGAACGCCGTGAGGAAGGTCTGGACATCAAGACGGACGAGGAACGTCGCCGCAACTTGAAATTCAAACCTCACAAGAAGAACGAGGATGGCGAATGGGACGACCGCCGACAGACCAACGATGAAGAACACTACTTCAAATCGAAGCCTTTCAAGGATAGAGACAGATCTGCCAAGGAACTCCCCTACGAGGAGGAGAAGGATAGAAAGTGGGGCAAAGACAGCCGCTGGAAATTGTTTGAGGCAGAGGATGAAGAGGAGGCTGAAATCATCAACCGTCACTTGGGCAAGTGGGGTGACCGCACGATTCGTGCCAACAAGGGCAAAAAGAGAGATGACCGAGGTGATAGCCGATTTGAACGAGGCAACAGGGACGGAGAACAGCGGGAACGCTTCACCGACCGTGAATCGCGCCAAGAGGCTCGCAAGTCGTTCTTTGCCGGCAAGGGCACTAAGGATTTTGGTGAGAGAAGAGGGTCTTTCGAGGGTCGCAGAGGTGAACGAGACGAGAGACGTCCACGCCGAGATGATGGGCGGCCTGCTCGTAAATTTGACAGACAGAAAGGTGAAGGTCGTCCGTTTCGAGATAGAAAGGACGGGAAGAAGTAAAGACCCAACGTAACGTTTCTATATTGCAGTGATGGCCAAAGGAGAGAAAAAATCCTTTGGTCATCATTTGTTTTGCCTGTTCGGGTTTACCACGAAAGCCATGAATGACCCAAGGTTGGGGTTCTCTATCCTCTCTCTTGCAGGAGGCTTCGAGTTCGCGACGAAGCATCAGCAACTCATCGAAGGCTCTGACACAATGAATGAGCATTGGCTTCTGCACTTCCTCGGCAATGGCTATCTGGGCACGAAAGGCTGCCATCTGCACTTCCATCTGCAAGGGGTGTGGCTCGCCATGCACTTTATCCAAACCACACTCACCTATTGCCCACACGTCGTCTCTGCTTGCCACCTTTCGAATGGATGCAACCGTTTCTTGCCATGTTTCCGACACGTTCCACGGGTGTAAGCCTACCGAAAGTTTGACGTGTTTAGGATAGGAGGGCAACAGGTTTTCCATGTCCACATTGAGCAGACAGGATTCCTCTTTTATATAATATGTATGGAAATCGAACATGGGGAGTTCACCAATGAAATTGTTCGGGTACAGGGTCGTAGCCACAACCTCCCCACGGATGACATCGCAGGATGCGACGACAAGCGAGATAGAAACCTTTGAAAGGTCCATGCTTCTTGATGGCATCAATCGCATACTGGGAGCAGGTGGGAGCGAATCGACACGTTGGTGGCAACAGTGGCGAAATGCATGCCCTATAGAAATAGATGGGGAGCAGAAGGATATATGAGAAGAGGGAGGAGAGCTTCATGAGGTGAGAGGTGAGAGTTGACAGTTGAGAGTTGACAGTTGAGAGTTGACAGTTTGGGTTAGGGTTAAGGTCAGCCTTCCACCCTCTCCCCTATTCTGATGAGTGCTTTTCGCATACTCTTATTGACACTTCGGAAAGTGGGCAAGGTGTCGGTGATGCACACAAAGGCGATGGCGAGACGAAAGTTTTTCTCTTGGAGGGCATTCCAAAGGATGTGCTTATTAAGTCGGTAGGCTTCGCGCACAAGGCGTTTCATGCGGTTGCGGTCAACAGCATGGCGGAACCGTTTCTTGGGAACAGACACCAGAATGGACACGGGAGGCTGCTGCACACCATCCCATTGTTGGGAGCCTTCTTGTTTCTCCATCTGCATATAAACAATTCGCAGGGGAAATGCTGCCATTGAAGCATTTCCTCCTGCAAAAAGTTTATCTATGACAAGCTGGCTGGTGAGCCGCTCAGTTTTTGTTAATCCATTGTTCATTAGGCATAACACACTATTTCAGCGTCTTAGCGTATGCCTCGATGATGGCTGGCACCGAACGGAGTTCGGGAGTCGGTTGGAAATCGACGTGTATGCCTGCTTCTTCAGCAGCCTTGATGGTTTTTGTGCCTAAGCACGCCACCTTGATGTCACCCTGCTCGAAGTGAGGGAAGTTCTTGATGAGCGAATGGATACCTTCTGGGGAGAAGAACACCAGCATATTGTAGTCGAAAGCCTCATCGGGCGTAAAATCGTTTGCCACCGTGTAGTACATCACAGCCTCATCATGCTCCACACCTGTTTCATCAAGCATGCGGCGCATATCGTCAGTGTGGGCAGAAGACTGGGGAACGAAGTACTTTTCATTTCCGTGTTTGGCAATGATAGGCATGAGGTCTGTCACCAAACCTGTCTCGGGGAAAAAGTTTTTGCGCTTGCGATACTGCACATACTTCTGGATGTAGAGCGACACTTGCTCTGACACGCAGAAATACTTCATATCGTCAGGTATGGTCACACGCAACTCCTTGCAGAGCGCAAAGAAGTGGTCAATCGCATGGCGAGATGTAAATACAATGGCTGTATGGCCTGGTATAGACACTTTCTGCTGACGGAAATCCTTAGCAGACATGGGTTCGATTTTAATGAAAGGCCTAAAAACCAGTTCTATCTTGTATTTGTTCGCCACCTCGAAATAGGGTGACTTCTCTGTCTGAGGTTTGGGTTGCGACACTAAGATCTTTGTTGCCATCAATATAAATAATTTTTTACTATAAAACTGTCAGTTATCCATACCGCCAAATGCCCAAATACAAGAGTCGGTAACAATTCAACGCTGCAAAAGTACAAAAAAATGAACATATAGCCATATTTTCTTACCCGAAAGTTAACAATTAACTTATAAAATAGCAGCACTTCGTACAAAATCACTACCAAAATGGCACCTTCAATGACAATCTCATGTGCCAAATCAGAGAATACATCCAACACCGCAATGAGGTAGAAAAAGAAGGCTGTCAACGATGTCACAAGAAAATATCCCGTCATCCATCGCTTGCTGGAATCAGTGTCGAAAAATGTCCAATTCACTATAGAATATACCCCTGCTTTCAGATAGATAAAACACAGGCACGCCACAAAGCCCACAGCGAAAAACCAATAGGGAATGCCCGTCACCGACACGAAACTATTCCACTCCATGATGTCATCAAAGAAAATGACGGAAAGACTACATGCACTAACTACCAACAACAGAAACACATGGAACATTTCCAGCGAATTCTCTTTCACATTCTCTTCTATATAGACACGTTTCTCAGTGAAGAAACTTTTCAATCGATAGAGCAAGGCTACTCGGCTCTTGTACACGACAACAGCCAAGAGAAGAAACATAAGCACCATGCCTGCCACCATATAGTCATCATTCCCCATCGCATAGCCACGTTGCCCCATCGCCACCGTGCGATCGGGCAGAACAACTTCCTGCTTGTAGAACTCCGTACGCTGAAAAGCATTGAAGCCAGATGCCAACCAAGTGCTATCTTTCATTATTTAATTGAAGTTTCGGATGCTTTCTTCAACAACGAATATGACGAATATGACGAATT
>SAMEA3663246__coassemble_411_pt1 | contig 13616 bp, 10 predicted proteins | sample SAMEA3663246__metabat2_low_PE_034 | metagenome-assembled genome bin SAMEA3663246 (sample SAMEA3663246) | pig gut metagenome | biome: pig gut; feature: pig-associated habitat; material: faeces | place: China | collected 2013
GATGGGTGTGATCGATGGTAAAACTTTGTATTACTTCCATAATGTTTATGTTGAAAATATAATGTATCTATTTAAAAGCGAAAAAGCGCTAATCTCACGACTATCGCTTTTCTGTTCTCAATAAGTATTAATTTTTTTAAGGTAAAAAGATTGTTTTTAGGATGTTGCAAAGGTACGGACTTTTGCCCCTCTTCACAAACAAAAAAACATGTTTCTTAACATCTGTGTTCGGGCACAGCCCCTTTTTTAGCCCTTTTTTTGTTAAAATAATGCTTTTTCCCCATGTGGGAATAACTTTTTTCCAAATTATCCAAGTGTTTAACGTCAGTTCGGTGTAAGAGCATTCACGGTTCGGAAATCTTTTTACCGCTTTGCGGGCTTCAGAAAAACAAGAAAGAATAAGAAAATACAAGAAAAAAGCACTCCACGCTCTTTATTTTTTTCTTATTTTCTTTTGTTTTTTCTTGTTTTTTTCAAGCCGCCGAAGGCGTAATTCTTACACCGAACTCACGTAAGTGTTTAATTTTGCGGTTGTACGTTTAAGCGGTTTTATACGGCAGACCAGATTGTGAATAGAGAAGCCGCTGTTATCCTGAAATCAGCAAGTGCACCGTGCCGACTTGTAGAGACTGTTGGCAAGTAAAAGATTGCTCCAAAAGTAAAAATAGATGTTAATTCTGGCCAAATAGTTATTATTATTTGTTAAATGTGTGCTATATTTTATTGTGATAAACGGATTTATGTGTAACTTTGTACCGTTTTTTAGTATTACGTTTAAATAAGGTAAATGTCTGTGAAAATGAAAGGCAGAAAGGTATTGCTGAGTCTTGGAATGCTGTTGGCATGTGCTTTAGGCATGAAGGCTCAGGATGTGAATGGCGGAACGGTCGGCACGATGAACTTGACACTGGCGAAAGCGATAGAGATAGCATTGGCAGAGAACCCCACCATTCATGTAGCCGATAAGGAAATCGAATTGAAAAAGATTGCAGACACAGAGGCATGGCAGAGTCTGTTGCCTTCGGTGGATGCTACATTGTCATTAACGGATAACATTCTGGTGGCAGAAATGGTGACGGGAATGGGTAAGTTCAAGATGGGTGTGGATGGCACACTGACCGCAGTGGGCAATGTCACGCTGAGTTTGCCCGTGTTTGCCCCTGCTGTGTATCAGAACATGAAACTGACCAAGGAGGACATCCTGTTGGCTCAGGAGAAAGCACGCGGTAGTCGTCTCGACCTCATCAACCAGGTGACGAAGGCGTATTATGGCGCACTCTTGTCAAGCGACAGTTATGAAGTGATGAAACGCAGTTACGGTGTGGCAAAGGAAAACTTTGACATCGTGAACGAGAAGTATAAGGTGGGCAGAGTGAGCGAGTATGACAAAATCAGTGCAGAGGTGCAGGCACGTAACATGAATGCCTCGATGGTGAGTGCCCGGACGGGTAAGACGTTGGCACTCCTGCAACTGAAGGTGCTGATGGGTGTGACGGCAGATGTGGACATCGCGATAGACGACTCGCTGAAGGCTTACGAGAGTTGGCTGAAATTGGCGGATGCGGAAACTTTGGATTCAGAGTTGGACAACAACTCTTCCATTCGTCAACTGAACTACAATATGACGTTGTTGGAGCGTAGCCAGAAGTTGATTCGCACTGGGTTCATGCCTACCGTGGCATTGCAGTTGACGGGTCAGTATCAGAGTTATGCCAACAACAACTGGAACGTGTTCAACTATCATTTTTCGCCCAGTTCGACTCTCTCGATTGCAGTGAGCATCCCCATTTTCCATGCAAGCAACTGGACAAAACTGAAGAGTAATAAGTTGCAGATTGCACAGTTGGAAGACAGCCGCATCAACGCGCGCCGTCAGTTGTCGTTGGCTGCCGAGAGTTACAAGCAGAACATGGCCAGTTCGATGGCACAGGTGACAAGCAATGCCGAGGCTGTGAAGCAAGCCGAGAAGGCTGTGATGATTGCAGGCAAACGCTATGAAGTGGGACGTGGCACCATCCTCGAACTGAACCAGAGCGAAACCGCACAAACACAAGCAGAACTGACCTATGTGCAGAGCATCTATGATTATTTGAAGAACAAGGCCGATTTGGATTATACGCTGGGTCGGGAAAATTATTTGAAATAAACAGGAAATATGAAATACGTAAAGACTTTATCGCTTGCCGCTCTTGCCCTCTTGGTTGTAGCCTGCAAGAGCGAAGACAAGGCTGGTGCAGCCCAGCAGACTAAACCGCAGGTGAAAATCGCTAAAGTGACGAGCGAGGACATCCCGCAAACTGAGACCTACACTGCAACGGTGGAGAGCGACTTGAAGAACAACATCGCGCCCAACACCCCTTACCGTATTGAGAGAATCTATGTGGATGTGGGTGACCACGTGCGCAAGGGACAGGTGCTCGTGCAGTTGGATGCCAGCAACTTGCAGCAATTGAAGTTGCAGGTGGAGAACCAGAAGATTGAGTTCAACCGTACTTCCCAACTTTATCAGGTGGGTGGTGCCAGCAAGGCTGAGTATGACAATGCGAAGTTGCAGTTGGACGTGCTTTCCACGCAGTTGAGACAATTGATGCAGAACACGCAGTTGGTGTCGCCCATCAGTGGTGTGGTGACAGCCCGCAACTATGACGATGGCGATATGTATAGCAATGGTCAGCCTGTGCTGACTGTGGAGCAGACCAATCCTGTGAAGGTGATTGTCAACATCTCGGAAGGCTATTACAAGCAAGTGTTTAAGGGTATGCCTGTCGATATCCAGTTGGATGCCTATGAGGGTGAGACCTTCTATGGAAAGGTGACCATTGTGTATCCTTCGGTTGACCAATCGACTCACACATTCCCTGTGGAGGTGACCATCAACAACTCTGAGCAGAAAGTCCGCCCTGGCATGTTTGCACGTGCTACAGTGAACTTCGGCGACAAGAACCACGTGCTGGTGCCTGATGAGGCATTGGTGAAGCAGATTGGTGCTGGCGACCGCTATGTATATGTATATAAGGGCGGAAAGGTTTCCTACAACAAAGTGGAACTGGGTCAGCACATCGGCGAGAAGTATGAGATTATCAGTGGCGTAAATCCAGGTGACGACGTGGTAATTGCAGGTCAAAGTCGCTTGGCGAATGGCAAGGAAGTGGAAGTAGTGAAATAATTTACCATTCGACAATTGACAATTTACAATTTGCCATGCGGCGAGTAGGTTCATTGTAAGGAGCGTCAAATTGTAAAAATGGTAAATTGTAAATGACAAAATTGTAAATGAATCTATGAGTCTATACGAAGGTGCGGTCAAACGACCGATTATGACCAGTCTCTGCTTTGCGGCAGTGATTATCTTGGGTCTCTTTTCGCTGATCAAGTTGCCTATTGACTTGTATCCGGATATCGATACGAACACCATCATGGTGATGACGTACTATACAGGAGCCAGTGCGGAAGATATTGAGAACAACGTGACCCGTCCGTTGGAGAACACGCTCAACTCAGTGGAGCACATCAAGCACGTGACGAGTAACAGCCGTGAGAATGTGTCTGTCATCACGCTTGAGTTTGAATATGGCTATGACATTGATGCCTTGACAAACAATGTGCGTGACAAGTTGGACATGGTGTCGAATTCTCTGCCTGACGATGCGCAGACTCCTATCTTGTTCAAGTTCTCCTCCGACATGATTCCTATCTTGTTGATGTCTGTGCAGGCAGAGGAGTCGCAGCAGGCACTCTACAAGATTCTTGACGATAACGTGGCAAACCCGTTGGCACGTATCGACGGTGTGGGTACGGTGAGTATCATCGGTGCTCCACAGCGTGAAATCAACATCTACATGGATCCTCAAAAGATGGAGGCTTACCATTTGAGTCCGACTCAGGTGGCAAGTGCCATTTCTGCAGAGAACCACAACGTGACGAACGGTACGGTCGATGTAGGTACACAGACTTATGTGGTGCGTGTTGAGGGTGAGTTTGATGACCCGAATCAGATGCTAAATGTGATTGTCGGTTCTCAAAACGGCGTGAATGTCTATCTGCGTGATGTGGCACGAATTGTCGATAATGTGGAGGAACGTGCCCAACGCACTTTCACCAATGGCGTGCAAGGTGCCATTGTGCTTGTCCAGAAGCAGAGTGGTGCCAACTCCGTGGAAATCTCCAATAAGGTGATGGACATGATGCCTACGTTGCAGCAGAATCTGCCTTCCGACGTGAAGTTGGGCATCATCGTCAATACTTCAGACAATATCTTGAATACCATCGGCACGTTGGAAGAGACAATTGCCTATGCCATGTTGTTCGTGGCACTCGTGGTGTTCATCTTCTTGGGTCGATGGCGTGCCACAACCATCATCGTCATCACCATCCCGATGTCGTTGATTGCCTCGTTCATCTATCTGTATGCAACAGGTGGTTCGCTCAACATGATTTCGTTGTCGTGTCTTTCCATCGCTATCGGTAACGTGGTGGACGATGCCATTGTGGTGTTGGAAAACGTCACGACCCATATAGAACGAGGGTCCGACCCGAAACAGGCGGCTATCCATGCAACCAACGAGGTGGCTATCTCCGTGATTGCCTCCACACTGACCATGATTGCCGTGTTCTTCCCATTGACCATGGTGACGGGAATGTCAGGTGTGCTCTTCAAGCAGTTGGGATGGATGATGTGTATCATCATGACCATCTCCACCACCAGCGCCCTTTCGTTCACCCCAATGCTCTGTTCGCAGATGCTTCGTCTGAAGAAAAAGCAGAGCAAACTCTTCAAGAAACTGTATGGACCTATCGGCAACGCGTTGGACAAACTGGATGCTTGGTATGAGCGGCGCATCAACTGGTCCGTACGTCATCGTTGGACCATCATCACGGGGTGTATAGTGCTCTTCGTGCTCAGTTTCGGTATAGCCGCTTTAGTGGGAATCAAGAGTGAGTTCTTCCCAGCCAACGACTCGGGTCGTATCGGTGTGACCCTCCAGTTGCCTATCGGTACCCGTGTGGAGAAGTCTGAGGCATTGGCTAAATCGCTGGTGGAGAAATGGCAGCAGCGTTATGGCAAGGATTTGCAGTCTTGTAACTTCACGGTGGGTCAGGCTGGTGATGCCAACACCTTCTCGTCATTGTCAGACAATGGTTCTCACATCATTTCCTATAATATCATGATGGTGCCGTCGGACAAGCGTGAGAAAGGCTTGGCGACCATTTGTGATGAGATGCGTGCCGACTTGAAGGAAATTCCAGAATTGGCAAAATACATGGTGAACCTCGGTGGTAACCAAGGTGGCAGTGGCATGGGTGGTCAGTCAACTGCCACTTTCGAAATCTATGGCTACGACTTGGATTCCACTTATCAGGTGGCAGAACGTTTGGCGAACAAGTTCCGTGCCAATGAGATGATTACACAGGTGAACATCTCCCGTTCCGACTATCAGCCAGAGATTGTGGTCAATTTCGACCGTGACAAACTGGCTCAACAGGGCATCGGTTTGGCAACAGCAGCCAATGCAGTCCGTTCTCTCATTTATGGTTCGGTGATGAGCCGTTATCGTGAGGATGGTGAGGAGTACGACATCAAGGTACGCTATGAACCGACTGCCCGCCGTTCTATGGAAGACATCGAGAACATGGTCATTCCGAATGCGAGAGGGGAGAATGTGCGTATCCGCGACATCGCTACTGTCAGCGAGAGTTCCATCCCTCCAACCATCGAGCGTAAGGACCGTCAGCGTATCGTTACGGTGAGTGCCGTGTTGGCAGATGGTTATGCCCTCTCCGATGGTGTGGAACTCGGTGAATCCTTCTATCCCGACTTGAACATCCCCGCGGGTGTGATGGTGCAGGTGGCAGGTTCGTATGAAGACCAGCAAGACTCCAACCGTGACCTCGGAACATTGGGTATCCTCATCATCATTTTGGTGTTCATCGTGATGGCAGCCCAATTCGAATCCATGACCTACCCATTCATCATCATCCTCTCCGTGCCGTTTGCGGCATCAGGTGTCATCCTTGCCTTGATGCTCACAGGCACCAGCCTTAACATCATGTCCATGCTGGGAGGTATCATGCTGATTGGTATTGTGGTGAAGAACGGTATTGTGCTTATTGACTACACACAGTTGTTGCGCGAACGTGGCATCGGATTGATTCGTTCGGCTGTCATGGCAGCACGTTCACGTCTCCGTCCTATCTTGATGACCACGCTGACCACCATTCTCGGTATGTTGCCAATGGCAGTGAACCAAGGTGTGGGTGCTGAGATGTGGCGTCCGTTAGGTGTCTCTGTCATTGGTGGTTTGACGGTGTCAACCATCCTGACTTTGATTTATGTGCCTTCCATGTTCTGTGTCTTTGGTGCCGTAGGTATCAATCGCCGTCGTCGCCAAATGAAAGAGAAGCGCGAACTTGAGGCATACTGGAAGGAACATCAGGCAGAAGAGATGCTTTCCACCACGCGTGTCAGTGTGATGGAGAAGAATGCCCAGCGAGCCATGAATAGTTTCCGTCGCGATGAGGAATGAAAATAAATTGCAGATAAGATTATGAAGACAGTATTTATTGCATACGACCAGGCACATCAGGAGAATGTGATGGAAGCCTTGAATGATAGCAACGTGCGTGGCTACACCATCCTCGAACAGGCGGGTGGCTGTGGCACTAAGGGAGGTGACCCTCATCTAGGCACTCATGCGTGGCCTTCCATGAACAGTGCCATCCTTTCTGTCATGGAAGATGCCAAAGTGGAGCCTCTGCTCAAGCGTCTCAAGCGTTGCGATGAAGACAATCCTATGCTGGGACTTCGTGCCTTTGTGTGGAATTGCGAGCAGAGCATCTGATTGAGACGAAACACTATAGAGCCTAAAAAAAGTGGGGCGCACCTCGTTGGTGTGTCCCACTTTGTTTTATCCCGATTCGGTCATTAGCGTTTTGATGAAGACAACTTCTATTTTTGAGCAGATGTTTTGACGCTTTGGAGGAGCAATGGGGTTCCATTGTAACTGAAAAGCGGTGAAACAGATGACAAAAAGAGAGTTTGTCAGCGCATAAACAGTCTAATGCCCGATTCGGGTTTAACTCCTAAGCGGAGAGATAACTCCTTTCACTCCTCTATAACCTCACTCCCCCTTTAAGATATTCACCTCGAAGATGTCCACGCAGTTGCCGCCACCATTGCTTCGTCCCTGCGAAGTGGTGAACACATATTTGCCGTTGAGTGACACCTCCAATCCTACGGGATAACTGTCGATAGACATGGAAGTGACCACTTCGAACTTCTTGGCATCGACTACATAAAGTGTGCTGCTGGCATTGCAGGCAGCATAGATGTAGCGACCGTCAGGCGAGAACTCGATGGTGCGTGCTCCGTTGCCCACCTTGCAGTTTTCCCATCCTGACAGGGTTGTGGTTTTCGTGCTTGACGCCTTGAGGGCGGGAATGGCAGCAAGGAACTGTGTGAGCGGCATACGCTGGATATAGCCATCGCGGTTGATGCTCAGATACACGTAGCCGTCACGAATGAGCAGGTGGCGCAAGTTATACATATTACCCATGACGCGTCCCAAATATTCCATCTTCTCAAGGTCCACCACGGCGATGCCGTTGTTGCCAGCCATACAACCCACCAGCAGGTAGTGGTTGTCGGGGGTAAACGCTGTGCCACGCAGACAATAGCCGCTATCGTCATCACGGTCCACCTGCTTGGTCATGCTGAAGTTCAGTTTCAGTTTCTGGTCAATCACAGCCAGATAGGTGTAGTGCCAGTCAAAAGGATTCTCACTCTCAATGTTGATGATGCCCACCGTGTTGTCACCCCATTGGGTGATGGCAACAAACTTTCCGTCAGGCGAAGTGGCAATCATCTTCGGCAGAGGACCCGTGTCCATCAGTCGGATGATGCTGTCCGACTTCGTGTCGATGATGGCGACGGCAGAAGGATCCTGTGCATTGATGTCGTAGTCACGGCGGTAATAAGGCACCCACAGATACTTTCCTCCATGCGTGAAGCAACTCTCCACCGGCTTACCGTAGAAAGCGCCCCAACCCCCAAAAGGAGAGGCTGGGTGTTTCGCATCGGGCAGGTAGTGGGTGAACTTATAGAAAGGTTTGAAGTCATTGCCCAACAGCACTGTGTCTGCATCAGTGAAGTCATGACGGATCACCTTCATCTTCTCGTTTGTCTTGAAGTCGTACACGATGGTGGTGGCACCCTCCAGCGAATTCACATAATATTTCGTGGCATTCGGATGCATATTCACCGATTTAGGCGAATTGATGTCCTTGTCAGCCGTTGCCGTCTCCGTCGGAGCGTAGTACTGCTTCTTGCCTATCAGTCGGATGCTGAATGTGCTGTCGCTGCTGTAAGCAGTCGTGCCGATGGGAGGGTGTACAATCTTGGCAACCTGAGCGAAGGAACCTGACACTGACAAACTAAAAACTAAAAGTGAAAGTATCCTTTTCATTATTCATATTTTGATTTCAAATCCATTATTTGTATGTTACTTTGAAGATGTCCACAGCATTGCCGCCACCTTTGCCTGAATGCCCCTGTGCAGTGGTGAACACATACTTGCCATCCTTCGACACATCCAGCCCCACAGGGTAACTGTCCGCAGGGATGCTCGTGAGCACTTTCATCGTGTTGGCATCCACCACATAGAGTGCGCTGGCATTGTTGCAGGCAGCAAAGATATATTTGCCCGAAGGTGACAGTTCGATGGTGCGGGCACCGCTGCCCACCTTGCAGTTCTGCCACCCCGTCACCGTCACATGCTTGTTCTGCATCTTCGGAATGGCTTCCAGAATCGTCTTCAGCGCAATCTTCTGCACATAACCAGCCGTGTTGATGCTCAGGTACAGATAGCCGTTCTTCAGCACCAAATGGCGCACATTCGCCATCATGCCCTGCAAACGTCCCAGATACTCCGACTTCTGCAAGTCAATCACAGCAATGCCACCGCCGCCACCCATGCAGCCCACCAGCAGGTAGTGGTTGTCAGGCGTGAACACCGTGCCGCGCAGCGCATAACCGCTGCCCGAATCGCGGTTCACCGAGTGGGTGAGGCTATAGTTCAGTTTCAACTGATAATCCACGATGTGACACGCCTTGTGCTTCCATTGTTTCGGGTCGTTGCTGCTGATGTCGATGATGCCCACCGTGTTGTTGCCCCAATGCGAGATTGCCACATACTTTCCGTCAGGCGAAGTGGCAATCATCTTGGGCAGCGGCCCTGTCTCCATCAGTCGGATAATCTTGTCCGTCTGTGTGTCGATGATGGCAACCGCAGAAGGATCTTGTGCGTTAATGTCGTAAGAGCGGCGGTAGTAGGGCACCCACAGATACCTGCCGCCATGCGTGAACGTGCTCTCCACAGGCTTTCCGTAGAAGGTGTTCTGGTGATTGTTCTGGTAGTGGGTGAAAGGGTAAAGACCCGAAGGCTTGCTCCACAGGCGGGCATCCTTTGTGTGGTCAAACTGATGTTTGATGACCGCCAACTTCTTGAATGTCTGAAAGTCATACACAACCGTTGTGGCACCCTCCAGCGAATTCACGTAGAACTTCTTGCCGTTGGGATGCACATTCACCGATTTGGGCGAATTGATGTCGGGGTCAGCCGTGGTCTTGTCGCCTGGAGCATAAAACTGCTTCTTGCCGATGAGTTCGATGCTGATGCGCCCATCAGCAGATTGTGCCGTCTTACCAATCTTGGGACGCACCAACTGTGCCTGTGCCAACAGCGGTAAAAGGACTGAATAGATAAAGAGTAACTGTCTGAGTCTCATTTTTTCTTTTTTTAATGGAAACGATGTGCAAAGGTAGAGAAAAAATCCGTACCTTTGCATATCTTTTTCATTAAAAATTCAACTATATGTTTCGATATATCCTCATGTCCGTGCTTTTTCTGTGCAGCATGGTCTGTCATGCACAAGACACCAGCAAAGCCTACCGCAACACCGTGGCGGGCAGTTACAATTTCTGGTTTTACCGTCCTGACGAGGATGAGAGCGACGGTGTGCATCGTCCTCTGCTCATCTTCCTTCATGGCGCCAGTCTTTGTGGTACCGACTTGAACAAGGTGAAGAAATATGGTCCCATGGAAGCCCTCAAACGAGGACGCGCCATCGACTGCTACGTGCTGGCACCCCAAAACCCAGGTGGTTCATGGAATCCGCAGAAAATCATGAAACTCGTTGAGTGGGCAGAGAAGAACTTTAATGTGGATAGCACCCGGATTTACTGCTATGGCATGAGCCTTGGCGGTTATGGCACCCTCGACATGTGTGCCACCTATCCTGACCGCATTGCCGCAGGCATGGCAATGTGTGGTGGAGCCACCGTGAAAGACCTCAGCGGGCTTTCTCGCATCCCCATGTGGATTGTGCATGGCACTGCCGATACAGCCGTACCCGTTTCCGCTTCCGACAGGGTAGTGGAAGCCATCAAGAAGACTGGCGACGACTCACGTCTCATCTACACCCGCATGCCCGGCATCAATCATGGTCGTCTGGCACGCCTCTTTTACTGCTACCAGACCTACGACTGGATGTTCTCTCATTCTCTCAATGACGAAAACCGTCCCATCAACCGTGACTTTGAAATCACCCCCCAACTCCTCCAAAACGCTTATCATGACCTGGGTCGCAATGCCAATTTCGCCACTTACGACTAAATCTGTTTAGAGTTTAGGGTTTAGAGTTTAGGGTTTAGGGTCTAGGGGTTAGAGTTTAGAGCAAGATCGCCCAGTGCGTGGGCTGGCAGAGTATAGACTTTTGACTCCTGAGCGGAGCGATAACTACTTATAACTCCTTTAATTCCAACGAAATAAAATACACGAAACATAACAACACTAATCCAAAACAAATATGAAGAAAAAGACACTGTCACTTTTAATTTTTAGTTTTTCAGTTTTAACTTCTTTTGCGCAGACAGCCAAGGAAGAAATCTATGCCGACATTCTCAAGTCAGGTTCCAATCACATGGCGTATCAGGTGCCTACCACACCGCTCACCAAGGCTCCAAAAGGTTATGAACCCTTCTATATGTCCCACTATGGGCGTCATGGTTCCCGTTGGCTCATCAACGACAACGACTACCTGAACGTCATTCGTGTTTTCCGCCGTGCCAAAGAGCAGAACGTGCTCACGCCCCTCGGACTTGAAGCCTACCAGAAACTGGAACGCTTCTATCCCACCACCAAGGGAAGACTGGGCGAACTCTCCGACATCGGTGAGCAGCAGCACCACGGCATAGGTCGTCGCATGACCGAGCATTTCCCCGAAATCTTCAGCGGTAAGGATGCCGAGGTCGATGCCCGCAGCACCGTGGTCGTCCGTTGCATCCTCAGCATGACTGCCGAGTGTGAGGAACTCACCGCCTTCAATCCCCAAATGAAGATGCACAACGACGTGAGCGAGTCTTACCAGTACTACCTCAACCACAATTTCAGTCAGCGTCTCAAAGATGCCAGCCGTGACCGTAGTGCCATTGTCAACAGTTATGCTAAGAAGTATGTTCACCCCGAACGCTTCTGCCGTGCTCTTTTTACCGACGAAAGTTTCTGGACAGACGAGGATTTCCGTCCACGTTCCTTCATGCGTAATGTTTTTGGTGTGGTTACCAACATGCAGAGTCATGGCAATGGCGAGGACATGTGGAACCTCTTCACCACCGAAGAGTGCTACGACCTCTGGAAAGTCGTCAACATCGACTGGTATCTCGGTTATGGGCCTGCTCCACAGACTGGCAGCATCATGCAGTTCAATCAAGCCGACCTGCTCCACAACATCATCGAGACCACCGACACGGTCATGGCAAGCAAGACTTTCAAGAATGGTGCCACGCTCCGTTTCGGACACGAGGTGTGCGTCATGCCCCTCGCTTGTCTGCTGGAACTCGACAGTTGCGGACGTCAAGTGCAAGACCTCGACCACCTCGAAGACTACTGGGTCAACTACCGCATCTATCCCATGGCATGCAACATCCAACTCGTCTTCTACCGTTCCAAAAAGCAGAAGGACGCTCCTGTCCTCGTCAAAGCCCTGCTCAACGAGAAGGAAGCCACCCTTCCCATTCCGACCGACCAATATCCCTACTATAAGTGGGATGACCTCCGTGCCTACTACGTGAAGAAACTGAAAGAGTTCGAGAGGTAGTGAGATTCTAAGTGAAAAGTGAAGAGTGAAAAATCTAAGTTACCTTTGCAATCAGGGCACCAACATCCCGTATGGCAGGTAACTTAGATTTTTCACTCTTCACTTTCAATACTCAAAAGTGCTCTTTCCCTCCTTATCGACAAATCCGTATCTGCCGTTCTGCTTGTCCTGCACCATCGCAAGACCCTCTGAGAAAGGCGTGTAGGCATAATACTTGCAAGGAACGATGGTCTTGCCCGTGTTGTCGATGAAGCCCATGTGGTGTTCACCGTCATTCACGAGCCATGCACCCTCACTGTAGTATTCAGCATTCTTGTACTTCTCGTCCAACTCAAACACCTCCTTGCCCGTCTTGTCGATGAAGTAAGTCCGATTGGGGGCAATCACCTTCGCAATGCCATCGTGGAACTCACTGCCATAACCATTCTCCATCTTGATGACCATCTTGCCCGTCTTGTCGATGTAGCCCGACTGCCATTCGTCATTGCCCAATCTCTCCGTTACCATTGCCAGACCTTCTGAGAAGTTCGCCTCGCCTGTGTACACACCTGGGAAAGCGCGTTTGCCCGTCTTGTCAATGAATCCGAACCACTCATGCTCTTCGTCCACAATCACGGCACACAGACCTTCGTGGAAATCAGTCGGCTGGCGTTCTGCAGGCCATCCATACTGGCAAGGCACCACCAGTTCGCCCTTCGTGTTGATGAAGCCAATCCTGCCATCCTCCTTCGTCACCCAGCACATGCCATCGCTGAAATCACCCGTATATTCATACGCAAACGGAATCACCACCTTGCCCGTCTTGTCGATGAAGCCAATCTTACCAGCCTTGTCAGGACCCACATCCTCGCGGTTGCTGCACAGCCCGTCATAGAAACGTCCGAAACTCTTCGTGCGGAACAGTTCCTTGCCCTTCGGATCCATGTAGATGACATCATCACCCTTGAACACGGCGACCACATCATCGCAGAACACCTGTGTGGGTGACCTATATTCAAACGGAATCACCACGTTGCCCTTCTTGTCGATGTAGCCCACCTTGCCATCTTTCATCACACCAGCCAAGCCAGAACGGAAAGATGTCAGGTCCTCGCATCCCTCAATGGCTTTGGCAATCGCCTCGAGGTCGTAGGCAGATTCATCCGCAGCCTCAGCCTCCACAGCCGTGCTGTCAGCCGTTTCACCCTCTGCACCTGGTGCATTCTTGGTTCCACATCCAGTTGTCACAAGAGCCAGCGTCAGCAGCCCCGTCGTTACCATAAAAGTCAATTTTTTCATTTGTCCTCTTTTTTGATTAGTTGCCCATAACGGTTTGTAGTAAAAGTCGTTGCAAAAGTACGAAACTTTCCCGAACCCTCCAAACAGAAACGTGATTTTCTTATTTCGCTGCAAAGTTACGGCACAGAAAAAGCGTTGTCAAGTCTTGCGCCACTTTTTTTGCTTTTCCCCTCATTTTTTTTGCC
>SAMEA3663246__coassemble_424_pt1 | contig 13413 bp, 15 predicted proteins | sample SAMEA3663246__metabat2_low_PE_034 | metagenome-assembled genome bin SAMEA3663246 (sample SAMEA3663246) | pig gut metagenome | biome: pig gut; feature: pig-associated habitat; material: faeces | place: China | collected 2013
AAACGTGGCATGAAACTCTCGCGCATCAAGAGGAGACGTCGCCATGAAGCCTTCCGACGAAATGGAGGTGTCAAAGGATGGATGGTCGGCACCACGCGCAATGTACGAAGGAACATAGAGATGTTCATGGAGGAAGACCAAGAAGAAGCGGCTCCCGATGCAGTGACAGAGGACGACATCATGGAAGAAGCACTGGAAGAGGGTGCCAACGATGGCAAGAGAAGCATGAAAATCGGGAAATCTTTCATCTCACGCGCCAAAAACTTCATGGATGTAGAATAGTTCCCTATAAAACTTGCAACCAGACACAACACTTCGGTCTTACACAAACCCAATAACCCCCACACAAGATTCACCCCATAAAACAAGCACCATCGTGAAAAAGATTCTTATTACACTGATTCTTCTTCTGTCCATAGCACTACAAAGCCAAGCAGTGCTCAAAGAAAAGGACCTCGGACACACGCTGCACGTTTTACGTCTTGAACTCTACAACAAATGGACAAGACAGAAAGAACGGATGAAGCAAATGGAGGAACGGCGCAACATGCAACACGCAAGGCTTGTCGACATTACAAAACGATGTGAAACGACAAGCCTCATCCTCTATTCACAAGGACAAGATTTTACTTTTGACATGGCGTATGCATGCCAAGAGGCAACGACTTTATACTATGAGTTCCGAAAAAGCACGATTCCTTTTGACCAAATCAAACAGAACATCGAATATGAAATCACCAATTACGACAGTCTGATCTACTCGCTGAAACAGATTCCGCCAGCCATTATTGACACCGACGAGGGAACGGATTCCGTCCCCGGTAACCAAGTTGAGAGAACAATCAAGACTGACGAGAAAAGCCCCATCTCTTTGGATGCTCAAGGTATCAAGGACCGTGCCATGTGTATCGAATACGCTGAGACATTACGGGAGAACATGAAAGTCATCTTGAAGAGGTTGGAAAAAGACAATAAGTACTACACGGAATTGTATCTCCGTGTGGAAAAGTTGAACAACTTTGCCCAAAAGAAGTACACAGATTTACAGCAAAGCATTTTCATCAATCCGGGCACCAATTACCTCCAGATATTATCTGCCATTCCCCGTCAATGGCAACGGATGATAGATGACTTCAACACCAAGTACAAACCGTTGGAAGAGCGTGGACACAATGGCAAATTTAAGGAATACAAGTCTGAATGGAGAGGAGGGATTGTGTTGTTTGCAAGCATTTTCATGCTGATTTATATCCTTGGTGGTGCCATTCTCAGTAACGTAATTCTAAGATGGCTGGTTCCTAAACGTTTCCGCACAGAGAAATTCGTACAAAAACGAGGAACCCTTATCATTGCACTTGCTGTGCTTCTTTTCGCCATCGCCGTAATGATTGTGCGTACACTCTTTCATCACAATCTTATGTTGATGGCGACAAGCCTCATGATTGAGATGGCATGGTTGATTGCAGCCATTTATATATCATTGATTATTCGTTTGAAAGGTGATGAAATCAAAGAAGGAGCCAAAGCGTATGCACCTTTCATCCTCATATCAATGATTGTTATCTGTTTCCGAATCATTCTGATTCCAAATACATTAGTCAACATCATCTTTCCCCCCATTTTGCTGGCATTCACCATCTGGCAAATCTTCGTATTGAAGAAAAGCTGGAAAAGCATGCCGACCAGCGATGCCATCTATTGTTCCATCTCGCTTTTCACAATGTTGGCTTCATGTATCCTATCATGGATTGGATTCACCCTCATGGCTGTCCAAATCATCGTTTGGTGGACATTCCAACTTGCTGCCATCGCCACTATCACCTGCTGCTATGACCTCATGGAGATGTATGAAAACGGTCCTCTTTGCCGACGCATCAAGAAGGCGTACGGGGATGCTGTGAAAGAAGATGACATTCGCTTCAAGATGAAGAGAGGAGACTTTATTGATCAGACCTGGGTGTACGACTTTGTCAACCGAGCCTTCATCCCTGTCTGTGCCGTCTTTTCCATTATTATCAGCATTTACATGGCAGCGGCGATATTCAACCTCCGCCAGTTGTGCATCACTTGGTTCATCCAGGAGATTCATGTTGACAGGCTCTTCACTGCATCTATTTCCAAGTTCTGTCTCGTGACAGCCTTGTTCTTCATTTTCAGATACATCAACTACTTAGTCCGTTCCTCCTGGTCCCGCTATCGCAGAAAACATAAAAACAAGGACTTCAATGCCACGCTTGCACGTAACATCATCGCTTTGTTGATTTGGGGCATCTACATCATCGCAGTCTTCTTAATGCTCCACGTGCCAGGGACAGGGATTGCCATCGTGACGGGCGGTTTGTCAACGGGTATGGGCTTCGCCTCTAAGAGCCTCTTGGAAAACTTCTTCTACGGCATTTCCCTCATGTCGGGACGTGTGCGTGTAGGCGATTACATCGAATGTGACGGCATGATTGGAAAAGTAGAGAGCATCACCTACCAGAGTACACAAATCACAACCCTGGACGGTAGCGTGGTAGCCATTCTCAACTCCGACCTCTTCAGCAAGAACTTCAAAAACCTGACCCGCAACCATCAGTATGAACGCATTGCCATCCCATTCGGAGTGTCTTACGGCACCAACGTGGAAGAAGTGAGACGCTTGATTGTGGAAGGCATCAAAAGCATCTGCAAGAAAACACCCGATGGCAGAGATATCGTCACACAGAAGCACCCCATATTGGTCGCATTCTCCGACTTTGGTGCCAGCAGCGTCGACTTGCTACTTGTAGTTTGGGTACTCGTTGATCAACGCATTTCTTTCACAGCACAAGCCAAAGAAAAAATCTATCAAGTGCTCAACGACAACCACATTGAGATTCCGTTCCCACAGCAAGACATTTATATCAGAAGTATTACAAATTCGGAGCAGAACTGACATTAAAAACAAAAAAAAACATTCTTTTATCAAAAAAAATGTCAATTGTAGCTGATGAACGAAAAAAAAGTATTACTTTTGCCTCGGAACTGAACGAGAGGGCTGCCCAAAGGCGGCTTATCAGTGTGTCAAAACGTAGAAATAACTAAAAAATAAATATAATCTATGGAAGTAAAGAAATCTAAAAAAGCAGACCTCGAGGGCACAAAAAGCACCGGACTGCTCATTGGCTACATTGTAGCCCTTGCTGCCATGTTTGCATGCTTCGAGTACACCACTCGAACGTATGAAGAAACAGACGTTGTTTACTCAACAGTAGCGTATGTATCTGAGGAGGAAGTGGTTCCTATCACTCAGCCCATCTTCACCGCAGCGCCACCTCCACCAGCAGAGACTCCGGCTGTAGCTGAAATCCTCGACATCGTCGATAACAACACTGACATCGAGGAAGAGAAGATCGAAACCTCAGAGGACACCCACGAGGCAGTATCCGGTCCAGTTGCTCACGTGTCAGGTCCTGTAATGGCTGCTCCTGGTCCCATGCAGGAAGAAGGTGACGAAACCGAAATTTTCGAAGTGGTGGAACAGAACCCATCCTTCCCTGGTGGTGACAATGAGTTGATGAAGTGGCTTCAGAAAAACCTGAAGTACCCACCAATGGCTCAGGAGAACGGAATCCAAGGTCGTGTGATGGTTCAATTTGTCGTGAACAAGGACGGTTCCATCGTTGACCCCAAAGTCATTCGTGGTGCAGACCCATCCCTCGACAAGGAGGCCATGCGCGTAGTACAGGCAATGCCCAAGTGGGTTCCTGGCAAACAACGTGGTAAGGCTGTACGTGTACGCTTCACTCTCCCTGTCACATTCCGTTTGCAATAAATTAGCATTTTTCTCCATCGCTTACGACGATGATGGAACAACAAACATGCCGCACACACATCTGCTGTGCGGCATTTTTTTACAAACCTTTCACGATGCACACAGTCGGGAAGTCGTTCCATAGGTAATGAATCACTATTTATAACCTATGAACAATAAGTTTCACACATTATATATCTATATGCACACGATAACAGAACTCATACAAAAGATCAACACCGCAGTAGAGGACATTCAGTACAACACTGAACCGAAAAAGCTCTACGACCCCATACGCTACATCCTGTCCATTGGCGGCAAACGCATCCGTCCCTTGCTTATGCTCATGGGGTATAACCTCTACCGCGACGATGTCGATCCCATCATCAATAACGCGCTGGCTTTGGAGACCTACCACAATTTCACCCTGCTGCACGATGACCTAATGGACAAGAGCGACATGCGACGCGGCAACCCGACCGTACATAAAAAGTGGAACGACAACACAGCTATCCTCTCTGGTGACACCATGCTCATCATGGCATACGAACTTTTCAACAAGGGCATGAAGAACGATGCCGCATGGACAGCCTTCATCGAGGCAACCCTGGGTGTGTGTGAGGGACAGCAATACGACATCGATTTCGAAACCCGCAACGATGTGACCGAAGCAGAATACATGGAGATGATTCGCATGAAGACCTCCCTGCTCTTGGGTTACGCACTGAAAATCGGAGCCATGTTGGGCGGTGGTGACCAGGAAGACGTGGAGAATCTCTACAAATTTGGAGAAAAGATGGGGTTAGCCTACCAACTGCAAGACGACCTGCTCGACGTGTATGGCGACCCAACTAAGTTCCAAAAGAAACTCGGAGGCGACATCGTGGATAACAAAAAGACCTTCATGCTCATCAATGCCTACCAGCGTGCCAACCAAGAACAAAAGGCAGAATTAGACAGATGGATGAATACCCAAGAGTTTGACTCAGCAGAAAAAATCGAAGCAGTTACACATATATATAATATATTGGGCATCGACAAACTTGCCCAACAGAAAATCGAGGAATTGTTCGCCCTGTCGCTCCAAAGCCTCGACAAGGTGAAAGTGGATGAAGCCAAGAAAGCAGAACTTCGTGCATTCGCCAACCGCCTGCTTGGCAGAAAATATTAAGAAAGGATGATAGACACCCATGCACATATTGATGGACCAGAATTTGCCGAAGACATTGAAGACGTCATACAACGGGCAAAGGAGGCAGGAGTGGAAAAAATCTTTATCCCCGGCATTTGTCTAAAGGACACCCCCCACCTGTTTGAAGTATGCCAAGCCCACCCCCACTATCTCTTCCCCATGATAGGACTCCACCCTGAGAACATCATGGAGGAAGACTACCACCAAGCCCTTGACCAACTGGAGCAACTCCTCACTGCATATTCCAACTCCAATGACATTACCTCCTCCCCCATCATTGCCATCGGAGAAGTAGGGCTTGACCTTTACTGGGATGCCACCCACAAAAAAGAACAGTTGGAAGTCTTCGAGCGCCAAGTGCAATGGGCAGAGCAATACGACCTTCCCCTTATGATTCATTCACGCAATGCCCACAAAGAACTCATGGAAGTGATGGAACGACATCGCAACAGCAACCTCTATGGTGTGTTCCATTGTTTCACAGGCACCGAAGCAGAAGCCCTCGACCTGCTCACATTTCCCAATTTCATGCTGGGCATCGGAGGAGTTCTCACATTCAAGAAATCCACCTTGAAGGATGTCATCAAAAACGCCATCCCTGTATCAAGGATTGTGCTCGAAACGGATTCTCCCTACATGGCCCCCGCCCCCAATCGAGGCAAAAGAAACGAAAGTGCATACGTCAAATATGTAGCCGAGAAACTCGCAGAGATTTATGACACCAATTTTGACGAGATTGTGCTTCAAACCACTAAAAATACGCTCAAAGTTTTCAAAAAACTGACTTTTTTCGATAAAATTTAAAAGTTTCCACCTTTTTACAATTATTGATAAGAAAAAAATCATTATTTTTGTCCCGAATTATGGGTCAGCAATCCGTTCCAACGGAAAAAAATGCCCAAATGTGAGGTGTTATCACTTTGCAAACGCCACAAAAAGGAGAACATAAAAGGAGAGATGCTCGAGTGGCTGAAGAGGCACGCCTGGAAAGCGTGTATACGTCAAAAGCGTATCCGGGGTTCGAATCCCCGTCTCTCCGCAAGGAAGAAAGAGGATGAGAACCAAGGGGGTTCGTTATCGCGAAGCGCTTGCGCAGCAAGAATCCCCGTCTCTCCGCAAGGAAGAAAGAGGATGAGAACCAAGGGGGTTCGTTATCGCGAAGCGCTTGCGCAGCAAGAATCCCCGTCTCTCCGCAAGGAAGAAGAGAGGAATAAGGAATAACAACAATCGATTCCAATCCTCCAACGCATGATAGAATAACAAAACAAAATTAAATAAGTTATTAATCTTAAAATTTTCAAGACAATGAAAAAAATTTTTGCAATCATTGCATTGATGGGTGTGTTTACATTTGGTATGACACAAACCGTTTCAGCTCAGGACGAAAGCGCAGACTCTGCAGCAGCCACTGAGCAGGTTGATTCTGCTGCTGTTGACACTGCAGCCGCTCCAGTCGTTGACGAAGAGCCAGTTGAATCAGAGCCAGTTGAGACCGGTATGTACAAGGACATCAAGACTAAGTTCATTGAAGGTTCTGCAGGCTTCATGGCACTCGTAGCCATCGCCCTGATCATCGGTCTCGCATTCTGTATCGAGCGTATCATCTACCTCGCACTCTCTAAGGTGAACACAGTGAAACTCATTGAGGACGTTGAGAACGCACTTATCAACAAGAACGATCTCGAAGGTGCAAAGGCTATCGCACGCGACACTCGTGGTCCTATCGCTTCTATCTTCTATCAGGGTCTCATGCGTATGGATGATGGCGCTGACGCAGTGGAGAAGTCAGTAGTTGCTTACGGTGCAGTGCAGGCTTCTAAACTTGAAAGCGGTTGCTCTTGGATCACCCTTTTCATCGGTATGGCTCCATCTCTCGGATTCTTGGGAACTGTGATCGGTATGGTGCAGGCATTCGATGACATCCAGGCTGCAGGTGACATCTCTCCAACAGTCGTTGCAGGTGGTATGAAGGTGGCCCTTTTGACAACCATCTTCGGTATCGTCGTTGCCCTTATTCTTCAGATTTTCTACAACTACATCCTCGCTGAAATCGAAGGTCTCACCGCTAAGATGGAAGACTCTACCATTTCTCTCCTTGACATCGTTGCCAAGTACAACAACAAGAAGTAATTAAGAACTTCGGAGCAATGTATCCGAGACACATCTTAATCTCTTCAAATTAGTCACTAACTATTTAATTAAGGAGAAACAAAATGGATAAAGTACAAGTAATAAGCGCACAGGATAAAGTGGAGAAAATCTCCAAGATCGTGCTGTGGAGCCTTATCGGCATCTCACTCGTGGTCATGGCGCTCTTCCTGCTCGTAGGCTACAACACGCCTTATGAGGAGAATATCAAACAAGTAAATCCACAAATGACAGACCTCCTGCTCATCTGGACTTACATCCTCATCTTTGCCACCATCATCATCACTGTAGGTGCTGTGATTTATGGCTTTGTGAATGGCTCCAACAAGTCTAAGCACGAAGACAAGGGCATGGCAAGCAAGGCTGGTCTCATTGCATGGGGAACATTCGCCGTAGGCATCGTGGCTGGTCTTATCGTAGGCATTGCCAACAAAGACGAACTGTTGGTTTACAACAAAAATGACCACGCCACTCCAACAGACATCATCCTGACAGACACATCAATGATTGCCATCCTCGTTTTGACAATTGTGACAATCATTGTAACTGCCTACAGTATGATTACCAACAAGAAGTAATAAACCTTTAACTCAGAGCAAATAATATGGGAAAGAAAAGAAAAATGCCAGGACTGAACACCAGTTCTACAGCAGACATCTCATTCATGTTGCTCATCTTCTTCCTTGTCACAACGTCAATGGACACCGACCAGGGTTTGGCACGTTCGCTGCCTAAGCCACCTGAGGATGACCAATTGAACAACGAAATCAAAGTGAAGGAACGTAACATCCTGAACATTCGTATCAACAAGGACAACTACCTCCTCATCGGCGATGACTATGCAACGCTTGCTGACGTGAAGGAGAGAGCGAAAGAGTTTATCAAGAACGAGGACAACAAACCCAACCTGCCTGAACTCAAGCCTCACAAAGTGAAAGAACTGGGTAAGACTTTCATGGTGACTGAAAACCACGTCATCTCTGTTCAGACAGACCGCGGTACTGACTACGGAGTCTATTTCGCCGTGCAGGACGCTTTGGTATCGGCATACAACGAGATTCGTGACGAATTCTCCAAACAGGAATTTGGTGGTTATAAATATGACCAGTTGACTGCTGACCAACAGAAGATTGTACGCGATGTCTATCCACAGAAGATATCTGAGGCAGAACCAAAGAAATATGGAGGACAACAATAATGAGCAGATTTAACAAAGGCGGAGGCAGAGAAATGCCAGAGATGAACACCTCATCTCTCCCTGACTTGATCTTCACCATCCTGTTCTTCTTCATGATGGTTACCACCATGCGTGAAGTGACGCTTCAGGTGAAGTTTGAGAAGCCAGTCGGTACTCAACTTGAGAAATTGGCTCGTAAGTCCAGTACATCCTTCATCTACATTGGTCAGCCAACCGATGCTCTGAAGGGACAATATGGTTCATCACACCGTATTCAGTTGAACGACAGAATCCTCGAGGCACCCCAAGTTTACGACTTCGTGATGGAAGAGCGTGGTGAATTGGCTGAAGCAGACAAGCCATTCTACACAGTCTCCATCAAGGCAGACCACCACACCCCTATGGGTATCATCACCGACGTAAAACAGGTGCTGCGTAAGGCTTATGCCCTCAAGATTATGTATTCGGCTAACAAACAGCAAGAAAAATAAATCATTTATAATAGAAAAAAGAGCGACTCATGCCATGTGAGTCGCTCTTTTTTTGTAACTTTGCAAAGACCAATACAAACCCTCTCATCAAGAAACACGCTGATGAATCTCATCACCCTCATGCGCAAGATTGCGCCTTATGTTCGCCCCTACAAATGGCTGGTGGTAGCCACTTTGGCACTCACCCTCATAGGTTCACTCATCGCACAGGTCAATGCCGTTGTGCTCGACCGCACCGTCATCATCATCAGCCACAGCATCAGCCAAATCATTGACTCCGATAAGATTTACGCCCTCCGCGACGGACGCGTGGAACAGTTTGGCAATCCCGACGAACTCTACCAGAAAGGTGGTGTCTATAAAGACATTGTCGATGCCTCTGCCCGAAGCCTGAACATCGACAAACTCGCCCATACGCTCGACCGCAACGGCGACGGGCAACTCTTCGACTGAAAATAACGGCTGTTTATTTTTTTCTTCGCCCAATTTATACTATCTTTGCAAAGGAATTAAAAAAGACGACATCATGAAACCATATCTTGACTTGCTTGACCGCATCCTGAAAGAAGGGGTGCAGAAAGGCGACCGCACAGGCACAGGCACTATTTCGGTGTTTGGCAACCAGATGCGCTTCAACTTGCAGGAAGGCTTTCCACTCCTGACAACAAAGAAGTTACACTTGAAATCCATCATCTACGAACTGCTCTGGTTCTTGCAGGGCAACACCAATGCCAAGTGGTTGCAGGAACGTGGAGTGCGCATCTGGAACGAGTGGGCTGACGAGGATGGTGACCTCGGTCATATCTATGGGTATCAGTGGCGCAGTTGGCCCGACTACAACGGTGGGCACATCGACCAAATCAGCGAGGTGATTGACCAAATCAAGAACAATCCCAACTCGCGCCGACTGATTGTGTCGGCATGGAACGTGGCAGACTTGGGCAACATGAACCTGCCACCCTGCCACATCCTCTTCCAGTTCTACGTGGCTGACGGGCGACTGAGTTGCCAACTCTATCAGCGCAGTGCCGACACCTTCCTCGGTGTGCCGTTCAACATTGCCTCCTATGCACTGCTGACCATGATGGTGGCGCAGGTGTGCGATTTGCAGCCAGGCGATTTCGTCTATACAACGGGCGACACCCATCTCTACCTTGACCACATCGAGCAAGCTAAACTTCAACTCACCCGTGAGCCTCGCCCACTGCCCAAGATGCACATCAATCCGAATGTGAAGAGCATCTTCGACTTCCAATACGAGGACTTTACACTGACCGACTACGACCCACATCCACACATCAAAGCCACAGTAAGCGTATAAACATGTACAATTTGACTATTTACAAGGTACAATTTATTGGGTCATTCAGCGATTTAAGGATTTGCCTTGCGCCCATGTAACTATTCAACGAAAACTGAAAAGCAGTCGCCTACGGCGAGAAATCCCACAAATCTTTACAAATCGTTCAAATCTGTTATTGAAATTTGTTAGATTTGGCCAGATTTGTTAGATTTCTGCCCCTCAAGGGGCACTAAACGACACGGCAAGCAAGAAATTGTAAAATAGTCAAATTGAAAAATAAATTGTATATTGTAAATTATCAAATTGTAAATAAAAAAGGTGATATCCATTATTGTAGCCATAGCAGAGAACCGAGCCATCGGTTCTGAGAACAAACTGATATATTGGTTGCCCAACGACCTGAAACGCTTCAAGGCACTCACCACAGGCAACACCATCATCATGGGCAGACGCACGTTTGAGAGTCTGCCCAAGGGTGCATTGCCCAACCGCCGCAACATCGTGCTGTCACGCAAGGGAAAAGCCGAAGACTTCCCCGGTTGCGACCTCTACCCCACCCTCGACGAGGCACTTGCATCATGCACGGGCGATGTCTATATCATCGGTGGTGCATCGGTGTATCGGGAAGCCCTTCCAAAGGCAGACCGTCTGTGCCTGACCTACATTTATGACACGCCTACGAAGGCAGACACATTCTTTCCAGAAATAGATGAAAGTGAGTGGGTGGAAACCTTCAGAGAGGAACATGAGGTGGATGAGAAGCATGCTTACCGGTATGCGTTTGTGGATTTGGAGAGGAAAACAGTTGACAATTAACAGTAAATGATGACGTTACCCGTTGACTTCGAGCGAACGATGACTCATTTCCTCGGCAAAGAAGAGTACACTCAACTTGCCGAGGCTCTTGCTTTACCAGCACCCACCAGCATCAGGATCAATAAGCAGAAAGAGACCATCTCTGCCCTCAATTGTCAACTGTCGACTCTCAATTGTCAATTGTCAACTGTCAATTGTCAACTCTCCCCCGTCCCCTGGTGTCCTGACGGTTTCTATCTTTCCGAACGTCCGTCCTTCACCTTCGACCCCTTGTTTCATGCAGGTTGCTATTATGTGCAGGAGGCATCCTCCATGTTCTTGTCGCATATACTGAAACAATATGTGAATGAGCCTGTCACTGCACTCGACCTCTGTGCAGCCCCAGGCGGGAAATCCACGTTAGCATTGTCCGAGTTGCCTGAAGGCTCGGTGCTGATAGCCAACGAAGTGGTCAGGCAAAGAGCAAATATCCTCGCTGAAAACCTCATCAAATGGGGCAATCCCTACTGCATTGTAACCAACAACTATGCCGAAGATTTCGGAGCATTTAGTGATGTCTTCGACCTCATCATCTGCGATGCCCCCTGCTCGGGCGAGGGAATGTTCCGCAAAGACCCTGCCAGCATCGGTGAATGGAGCCTTGCCAATGTCGATACCTGTTGGCGACGGCAGCGCGACATCGTGCGCAACATCTGGCACACACTGAAAGAAGGCGGTCTCTTCATCTACAGCACCTGCACCTACAACCCCCTCGAAGACGAAGAAAACGTGGAGTGGATTGCCAAGACATTAGGAGCCGACGTGCTCTCATGCCATCCCCTGCCCGAATGGGGACTGACAGAAACCAACACCCACTTCTACCCCCATCGGGTGAAAGGCGAAGGCTTCTTCGTCAGCGTATTGCGGAAGACGACGACAGACGACAGACAACAGACAACAGGCAACGGGCGGCACAAGAAATTGAAAGAGGGAAAGAAGGGAAAAGTCACCCCTAAGATACCCCAAGAACTGAAAAGGTGGCTATTGGAAAACGAAGACTTTGTCATCCTCGAAGAAGGAGACTTGTTTCGTGCCATTCCCATCCAGCATCATGCGCTCTACGACCAAGTCCAGCGCAACCTGAAAGTAGTGCATGCAGGCATCGAACTCGCTTCCAACCTACGCGCTGGGCGAATTTCTCCTGCAAAGTCCTCATCTCTCAACTCACTTCGCCCCAGCCAAAGCCTCGCCATGAGCAACTGCCTCAACAAAGAAGTCTTCCCGATTGCAGAAGTAGATGAACAGCAAGCCATCGCCTATCTTCGCACAGAAGCATTGCAACTGCCAGCCAACACACCCAAAGGCTATGTGCTCATCACCTATCAAGGACATCCTCTCGGTTTTGCCAAGAACATCGGCAACAGGGCAAACAACCTCTATCCTGCTGAATGGAGAATCAGGAAGAGTGAAAAGTGAAAAATGAAAAGTGAAAAATCTAAGTATCCCCCATTCGGATGGCAGGTAAAATAGATTTTTCACTTTTCACTCTTCACTTTTCACTTTATTTTCGTATCTTTGCACACAGAAACAAAGTAAAACAACACAAATGAATTTATACGTTAGATATTTCGATCACGAATGTTTGGTAAAATCCGTGGAAGAAGCCATCGACTTTCTCCGTTCGATACCTGAAATCAAGGTGGAGAGCAATGCTGCAAGCCGCATCACCACATTCCTCAACTCATCTAACCTCTACCCGTTCCGTCTGAAGGTGAGTTACTCCAACTATGTGCTCTTCCTGAAGACAGAAGCAGAGAACTTGGAGCAGTTCAAAGAAGAGGAGGCAATGCGCAAGGAACAGAAGGCAGAGCGCATCACCACCATGGCAGAACGCAAGAAGACGATTCTTGATGCACTCAACGAAGAGAAAGTTGGTTGGTGGGAAGCAGCCCTCACGTTCAAGCGTGTGCTCACCATGCCAGAAACAGGCAAGTGCAAATATGTTGACACACCTTTCCGTGTGCGTCTCAGAGCCTTCAGTGCGATGGATGCCTACAACCGTATCATCAACCACTTGAAGAACCGTCCAGAAGTTGACCCACGTTCTCAATTCCCCTCTGCAAAGAGTGATAAGTTTGAATATCAATTCATCGGAGAGGAAAGCGAGAACGCCGAAGAGCCTACCAGCGAATAGTATCAATAAACATCTTTGGAGTTAAAGGAGTTAGAGAATTTAAAGGAGTTAAAGCCAAATGTTATACTGATGTCATGTATCGGCTTTAACTCCTTTAACGTCAGTTCGGTATAAGAGCACTCACGGTTCGGAAGTCCTTCTACCGCTTCGCGGGCTTTAGCAAAACAAGAAAAATAGAAAAAAACAAGAAAAAAGCACTCCACTTTCTTTATTTTTTCTTATTTTCCTTTGTTTTTTCTTATTTTTGGGGGACCGCCGAAGGCGTAATTCTTATACCGAACTCACGTTCCTTTAACTCCTCTAACTCATCAAAATCAAAATGTATCAATAATACCACT
>SAMEA3663246__coassemble_436_pt1 | contig 12881 bp, 11 predicted proteins | sample SAMEA3663246__metabat2_low_PE_034 | metagenome-assembled genome bin SAMEA3663246 (sample SAMEA3663246) | pig gut metagenome | biome: pig gut; feature: pig-associated habitat; material: faeces | place: China | collected 2013
ACATAAGTCTTAAATATCTCTAATTTTATTCATTTTTCAATATAGCTCGTTAAACTTTTTTGGAATTAAATCCAAAAAAGTTAACAATCAAGGATCTTTCGAATTAAAGAAGGCGAGTTCGTTCCATTCGTTTTTTTGTATCTACCATGGGAATAGAAATTCTAAAATCCTATATTGCTTTTGTGCGTTACTGCATGGAAGCAGAGCAGCGCATCCCAACCATAAAAGATTGGGATGCGCTGTTTTTGTTTATGAAGGAACAGGCATTGTTGGGTGTGGGGTTCCGAGGTGTGGAGCGGATGGTGAAGGAGGGTGTGGCGGTGCCGAGGAAGGTGGTGCTGAAGTGGTATGCGGTGAGTGAGCAAATCAGAAGGCGGAATGAGGTGCTGAACAGGAGGTGCGTGGAGTTGACGGAGATGCTGAGGAGGGATGGATTTGCGTGCTGTATCTTGAAGGGGCAGGGGAATGCGATGATGTATCCTGAGTCATATAGTAGGATGAGCGGGGATATTGATGTGTGGTTGAAGAAAAATGGTGAAGCAACACTGAGCGATGAATATGTGAGAGAAGTGATTCGGTATGCAAAAGAACATCACCCAGAGGGAATTGCGGCTTATCATCATGTGGATTATGGAGACTTTTATGGTGTGGAGGTGGAATTGCATTATTTGCCTGCATATGTAAGTTCTCCTATAGTTAATGCGAGACTGAGAAAATGGCAAAAAAAACTTGAGGACGAACAGTTCTCACATAAGGTGGACCTGCCGGATGGCGCAGGACAGATCGCAATACCAACCATAGAGTTTAACATTGTATATCAATTGTTACATATGATACACCATGTCTTTGATGAGGGAATAGGGTTACGGCAGATGATGGACTATTATTATCTTTTGCTGAAAGCGAAAGATGAGGAGATATCAAAGAGAGAAGATGTAAGAGAAACTTTAAAGTGGCTTAACCTGGAGAAATTTGCGGGGGCGGTGATGTGGGTGTTGCATGAGGTGTTTGGATTGGAGGAGAAATTGATGATTGTCCCTCAAGATGAACGAAGGGGCAAATTTCTACTTGGAGAGATTCTTTATGGCGGTAATTTCGGGAAGTATGACCCAAGGGGGAGTTTCGTGCGATGGAATAATTCTATTGGAAGTCTATTGAGACACATTGAGCATGATTCCCGTCTTCTTCGTTGTTTCCCATCAGAGTCGCTGTGGGAACCAATCTCTCGTGTTTACATGCATTTTTGGAGAAAAAGAATGAACGCACTGCGCTGAAAAGGAAAAATAAGAAAACCACTAAATTTGCAGTGTTCATAGGAGTGACGATTTTATTTGATTGATTATAATCATCTGGATTTCAATTACGAAGATACAAATAAATTCTCACCCCTACAACTTTTTAAGGAACTTTCTTATACCGAACTTACGTCAGATTAAAAAGGGATAGTTGGTGATTTTATGACAAGGGAGTTGCCGAAATGTTTTTAAACATGTTTTTTTTTTTGTTTGGTTGGACAAAAGTCCATACCTTTGCAATAAAATTTTATCCCCCTTAGATGAAAAAGGCTAAGGCTCGTCGCCTCCCAAGGGGGGCGGCTTATTTTTTTAGATGGAAAAAAAGAAAGTTATTGTATATGTTGATGGCTTCAATTTTTATTATGGATTGAAGGCCTCGCCGAAGTGGAAACGCTATTATTGGCTTGATATTGTAGGCTTTTTTGAAAAGTTCCTAAAGCCAAATCAAGAATTGATTGCTGTCAAATACTTTTCTGCCCGACCAGATGATCCTGAAGCCAATGTGAATCAAGGGTGTTTTTTTCAGGCGAATAAAGAAAATCCAAGATTTCGCCTCATCTTAGGCACTTATTTGAAAAAAAGTATTGTGTGCAGGAAGTGCGGGTATGAAATCAGAACACACGAAGAGAAAGAAACGGATGTGAGAATTGCTACACAAATAGTTGCGGATGCCTATGAGCGCAATTGTGATATCGCTATAGTGGTTTCTGCCGATAGCGATATGGTTCCTGCCATCGAGATAGCTAAGGGTATAGGTCAGACAGTGTTTGTGTATTTCCCACCCAATCAGCATTCCAGTAACCTTGCGACGATGGGGAGTGGATCACCTTTGTTCTTGCAACGATATGAGTCAAGGTTTAGGCAGAGTTTGCTACCAGATACAGTTCATCTGCAATCTCTTGATATTGATATTACTGTTCCCGAAAAATGGAAGGGATTTCAAGGTAAGTAAGGCTTTTGGGGGAACTTTTGAATGGTTGAGAGGAGTTTGGAATGAGGTGTGAGTGTTAGAGTTGAGGGTTTAGTGTTGAGAGTTGAGGGTGCGGCAAGCCGCGGAAGGAATAATATGAAAAGATAGAGAAAAATATAAAAAATGGGAGGATTGAAAGATTGAAAAAATTGAGGAATGAAAAGAAGGAAACAGTGGGGCTGTTTCCTTCTTTTTCGTTTTTCGTTATTTGTACTTGTTTTTGCCGGTGAGAATGTGCCAGCGGTTGCGGATGGCTTGTCCGATTTGCTTGAAGTTGCCACGGCGAAGGTTGTTGAAGAGTTCTTCAAAGGAACGGGCTACTTTGAGCCAGGGATGCCCCCATGCGTTAGTGCGATAGACGTGCTCCTTGAAGGCGATATGCTCAATGATGTGGGCAGGATGGCGTAGGGGAAATTGGAGGTCGTGGCGCTTCATGGTGTACATGCGGCGCAGACGGGCTGGGATGGTGTTGAGATTGGCAGCATAGTGGGTGCTGTCGGGCGTGGCACCGAGGTTGTTGACGAGGTTGCGCGTGGGCATGATGGCGAGTTGGTGGTTGAGTACGAGGCTCATGAGGAAGATGGTCTCGTAGTATTCCTTGCCAGAATCGCGGTGGTGGTAGCACATGTCAAGCAAATGAGGACGATAACGGCGTAGTTTCCAGAGGTCACGCACTTGCTGCATGGTGTGGGAATCGTCGAGGAAGGTATAGTGACTGTCCCACTGGTCGATGACACGTCGCCAACTTGCCCACCCCCAGATGCTGAAGACGGTGGTGAAGAAGTAATCATCGGGAACGTCGGGGGTGACTTCGTCGCTGTTGAAACCGGCTATCATGCCGATGCGCTCGTCGTCGGCATAGCGGTCGAGGAGTTCCTTGCAGAAGGGAAAGAAGGATTGAGAGGGTACATCGTCGTCTTCGAGCACGATGCAACGGTCAACGATAGAGAATGCCCATTTCTGGGAGAGGTATTCGGACGGGTCACAGCCGTAGTTCTTCTCTTGGTAGAGTTGGTGGACTTCGCACTCCCAGTCGATGTCGGCAACGACTTGGCGGCACTGCATGATGCGTTCCATGTCTTGCTCCCCACGAGGTCCATCTTGGTAGAGAAAGAGGCGGGAAGGACGTGCTTTCTTGACTTCGTCGAAGACTTTCTGAAGGAAGTCGGGACGGTTGAAGAAGAGGATGAGGACTGATACGTCTATGTTGGAAGGATGTTTCATTGAGGTTTTAGAGTTTTAGAGATTAGAGTTTAGGGTTTGAGAGTTCGCTCCAACTCCTCAATGGGGAGAGAGGAGTTAAGGTTAAAGTTAGGGTTTATTTAATTCTTTTTCTCTCTGTCCCCCGATGTCCGTTCGCATTCCGCATCGGCTTCGTTCCTTGCCTCGCAGAATGCTACTACCATCCCCCGATGAGGGAAAAAGTATATTTAATTCTTTTTCTCTCTGTCCCCCGATGTCCGTTCGCATTCCGCATCGGCTTCGTTCCTTGCCTCGCAGAATGCTACTACCATCCCCCGATGAGGGAAAAAGTATATTTAATTCTTTTTCTCTCATCGTCCAAATAGGTATTTTTTGAGGAAGGGACTCATGCGGAGGATTTCGGAAATGAGGAGGCAGAAGGCGATGACGATGAGGGCGGTGCCAACGGAGAGAACGATGTCAAGGATGAAGTTGGGATGGTGGGCATTGAGCCACTTGCCGACTTCGGGGAGTTCGGGGAGGAGGATGAAGTGGAGGAGGTAAATGTCAAGGGTGCGCACCCCAATGTATTGGAGTCCTCTTCCGATACGGGTCTGTCGCGTGAAGAGGTCTTGGTGATGACGGAAATACATGACGACAATGAGCATGAGCGTGTACATGGCGAGGGTCTTGGGAAATAAGGTCCATTCGTGTTTGATGAAGTGCCACCTGAAGATGTCGGCACAACAGAAGAATGCCAACAGTACGGTGAGGAGAAAGAAGCCTTTGGCGTCGAAGAGCCGTTGGACACCTTGCCAATGGCGGTGGACAATATTGCCCAGCAGGAAGAAATGCAGGAACTTCAAGGTCTCGTAGAAGGAACTGTACATCATGAAGTCGGTTTTGTACCACTTGCCTAACGTCTGGGGCAGGTAGAGGGATACATAAGCACAGAGGCTGATGAACCACAGGGCGATGATGGCGGTGTGTTCCGCGCGTTTGCCGAACCGTTGGAAGAGGGCTGACACGACATAATAGATGAGGAACATTTGGAGGAGCACCCACGTGAACCAATAGCCGAATTTTGTGGGTGTCTTCATGGCACGAAGGAAACCTTCTTCGAAGGGGTATTGGGTGCGGAGCACAAGGAATACGCACAGGAACACCAGGGTGGGGAGTACCTGCACCTTGATTTTTTTCCAAGTGATGGAGGCGAAACTTTGGGGCGTCCAAAGCCATTTTGCCTTGTATGCCAAGAAACCACTGACGAAGAAGAAGAGGGGCATGCGGAAGAGCACAAGGAAGGGGAGGGAGGCAGATATTTTTTCCGACTCCATGAATCCCGATTGTGCCACATGATATGCGACGACGAGAATCATGGTGAAGCCACGCATGGCATCGAGCCACTGAAGCCTTTCTTTCTTAATTTCTTCCATGGAGTATTTGAATGAGTTGGTCACTTTTCCCACTGACGAATTTGCGGGCGAACATCTTTCCACTTGCCATCAATGTCTCATAGTCCTGTTCGTTCATCACTTTGATGACGGGTTCGTAATAGATGTAGTGTAGTGGGGTCAATGCTGCCAGCCCTGGGTATTTCCCTTCGTGGAGCAAACATCGTGGTGCCCACTCGGGGGAATTGAAGGCGATGGTCTGTATGAGAGTTTCTGCCTGTCCGAACGAGTCCAGGAAATATTGGCGGATGGCTGGTTCCTGATGATACATCTGATAGATATAGGATGCTAACGACTCTGTGATGCACCACCACGCTGAACCCTTGTAAAGGCTCCATTTTCTACTGCCCACCTTGAAGGAGAGGGGTTTGCGCATACCTATCCATCCTTTCAGTTTTCGACATGCGATGCTGAGCCGTTCATTACTCTTGTTGCTGAGCCACCCGACTTGGAAGAAGGGGCGTGACCATGTGTAGAGGTCTCGTTGCTGCTTACTCAAGAGGGGCGTGTCCATGCAGATGCCACTCAGAAATTCTTTGTTCCCTTGTGTGCTCAGCCATTGGGTGATGTGTTCGTTGCTCCATAGCGGATAATCCATGCCGGAGAGGAAGAAGAGGCGGTCAAATGCCACAGGATGGTTGATGGCTGCCTTGATGAGTTCCATCTGGTATTCGACCTCGAGAATGGTTCCCCAACGCACGTCGATGCGGTGGGTGAGGAAATGCACGTTGTCCCCTTGCAGTAAGGTTTTGAAGGGGGTGATGTCTGCCTTCTTGTCGATGTGGATAAAGAAGTGGGCATCAGGGTGCAGTGCCTCTACCAGACGTTGCAGCTGAGGAGCATCGGTATGGGCTGATATGAGATAGGCGATGTTCATGCTGCAAAGGTAGTGAAAATAATTGATAATTGATTTAAGTTTCGGATGTATTTTTTTGCCCACAGATTACACAGATGAGCGCAGATGTTCTGTCTTATCGTGCGTTTTTCTCACACAGATTTTTCGGATTGCACGGATTATTGTCATCGCAAGCAACGATGGCTGATGAACAAAACGTCCCGCATGGCAGGAGCCGTCGAGGCTCCCAAAATCCGTGTGAGAAAAAATCTGTGTCCATCTGTGTAATCTGTGGGGCGAAAAAACACTTCCGAAAGTTTCGTATATTTAGTTCTTTTCCTCTCTGTCCCCCGATGTCCGTTCGCATTCCGCTTGCAGCTTCGTTCCTTGCCTCGCGAAATGATACTACCATCCCCGCTGGGAGAAAAAGTATATTCAATTCTTTTTCTTCCAGCGTCCACTTAACCAGGGGACTTTTTCGACGTAGGGGACGAGCCAGGTGCAGAGTCCGAAGACGAAAACGAGGAGGACAATGAAGTCGTCCCAGTGGCCGTAGATGCTGTGACCGAAGACGATGTGGGTGAAGCGGTAGAATTGCAGGAGGGGATAGTGAGCTACGAAATAGACCATCGAGTGCTGACCGATGTAATTGATGACGGGTACACGTGGCAAGGGCAGTTTGATGAGGAAACCAGACAATCCTATGAGGATAATCATCGTGTTGAAGAAGGCTGCCCAAGGGTTGCCTCGGAACAGGTTGGTGCTCATCACATATTCGCCATGCCATACGATGTTCAGTACCACGAATGCCGCTATCAGTACCCCTGAGAGCCAAAGGGTGGTGCGTCGTTCCATCTTTTCGATGAGCCATCGCCACGTACGTCCCATATTGAAGAAAAACACACCCATAAACACGTTACTCAGGCTCATGGGGAGAGGGTTCTCTTGTGTCCAAAGCCAGTAACTCACCAAGGGGCAGAGCAGAATCACCACGGTCTGAAACACCGAGATGGGTTTGACAATATGTATTTTCTTGATGAAATGCACCAAGATGTATGCAGCCCAGAACGAAAAGAGGAACCACACGGGTTCGTTGCCCCAAAAGGAGCTGGTTCGCCACAGGTGACTCCATTCCATCGGTTCGATAGGATGGTGGTAACGCTCTACTTCAAAGGGAATGTAGAAGGCATAGATGATGAACCCGATCGTGCCCCATACGACGTAGGGGATAAGCAGTCGCTTCGTTTTGTCGGTGACATACGCTTTGGTGTCACCCGATACAGTCTTGTTGAAGTAGCCTGCCTTGAAGAAAAAAAAGCACATGAAAAAGAATGACCATCCCATGACCTCGAGCCACCATGCATCGTCTTTATGACCACAGAAGGTGATGGTGTGGAGGCAAATCATGCGGATGATGCAGATGCCGCATAGGAAGTCAAATGTATGGTTACGTTCTTTCATCGGTGCAAAGTTACGAAAATAATTGAGAAAAAGTATATTCTTTCTTTTTCTTTTTGTCCCCCGATGTCCGTTCGCATTCCGCATCGGCTTCGTTCCTTGCCTTGCAGAATGCTACTACCATCCCCCGCTGGGAGAAAAAATATATTCAATTCTTATTCTTCCAGCGTCCTGAGAGCCAAGGCACCCTCTCTACGTAGGGTACCAGCCATGTGCAAGTGACAAAGATGAAAAGCATCATCAGGATGACATCCTCGGGATGGTGAGCCACGGTGTGGCGGAAGGCGATGTGGGTGAAGGCATAGAGGTGAATGAGGGGATAGTGGGCGACGAAATAGACCATGGAGTGTTCGCCGATGTAGCCAATTCCGGGTACTCTTTTTATGGGTAAAGCGAGGAGCAGTCCTGAGATGCCGACGAGTGCGCAGACAGTATTGATACCTGCCCCCCAAGGGTTCTGTACAAACTTGTTGAGGCTCATGTCATATTCGCCATGCCACAAGCGGTTGCCCACCACGAACTCAGCAATCAACAACACACTGATGACGACGAGCCAACCTTGGGGCACACGAGCCTGCAACCAATGCCATCCTCTGCCGAGGTAGAAGAAGAACACACCTGTGAACACGTTGTCGAGGCTCATCCACAGCGGGTTGTGCTGGGTCCATAAATAGTAACTGATGAAGGGAAATGTAGCCGCTATCCACCGCAGATACTTGACTTTGTTCAGGAAATGTACCACCACATATGCCATGAAGAAGGAGAAGAGGAACCACAATGGAGGGTCACCCCACACATGACTGTCCTCCCAAAGGTGTGACCAATGGAGTGACTTATAGTATTTCTGAAAGTTGTTGGGAAATAGCAACAAGAAACCGAAAAAGAGGATGCTGCCGATGATGCCCCAAGTGGCATAAGGTACTAATAACCGTTTCACTCGGTCTTTCATGTAGGACCAGGTAGGTGGGGAGGTTCCTTTGTTGAAGTAGCCTGCCTTGAAGAAGAAGAAGGACATGAAGAAGAAGGTCCATGCCATGACTTTGGTGAACCAGAACTCACTCCTGTAGCCACATGCGCTCATCACGTGCAGCAGAATCATGCGAAGGATGCAGAGTCCGCAGAGGAGGTCGAATGTGTGGTTACGTTGCTTCATGCTACTATCAGTTAGGAATGAGGAATTAGGAATGGAATGTTAACGAATAAGCAGGAAACAAGTGCTGTAAGCCAAAGTCTGGAAAAAGTTGCGGCCCCGGAAACTTTTCACCACCACTTTGCCGAGCACAGGGGCCCCTCCTTCACCACAAAGACCTTCAGCACATTCCTTCCGTTGGCAAAGAGCAGTTCGCCCTCTGCCCCGAACCTTGCAGGGAGATGCGTCACAAAATCCTGAACCTCCTGCATCGCTGCATACTTATCATGAATCTCGTACTTCACGCTCTTTCAGAAAACGGGCAACTCTTCTAACACACTTGGCTGCCGCCCTTCACAGGCTTCTCCACTGTGGTGACGCTGATGCTGCCATCATAGTTTTCAGCAGAGAGGATCATGCCCTCACTCACGAGTCCGTTCTTGAATTCGCGTGGAGCCAAGTTAGCGATGAAAAGCACTTGCTTGCCTACGAGTTGTTCAGGCTCATACCATTGTGCGATGCCGCTTACGATGGTGCGACCCTTCGGGGTGCCATCGTCCAGTTTGAACTTGAGCAGTTTCTTCATCTTCGGCACACGCTCACACTCCAGCACAGTGGCCACGCGGATGTCGAGTTTGGTGAAATCGTCAAATGCCACCGTTTCTTTCACGGGAGCCACTGTCGCATTGGCAGCCTCGTTCGCCTTGATGGTGGCTTCCAATTTGTCAGTTTGGAACTTGATCGTCTCATCCTCTATCTTTGAGAACAGCAGGCTTGGCTTGCCCAGTTGCTTGCCAGCAGGCAGCAGATCAGTCTTGCCGAGGTCTTCCCAGTTAACTGTTGAGAGTTGACTGTTGAGAGTTGACTGTTGGTCGCAGTCCGCATGGCAACTGTCAACTGTCAACTGTCCACTATCAACTATTTGCAAGCCAATCATCTCTCTCAGTTTAGCCGACGAGAAGGGGAGGAACGGCTCAAACGCAATGGCCAGATTAGCAGTGAGTTGCAGTGAGATGTAGATGACGGTCTTCACACGTTCCGGGTCTGTCTTGATGACCTTCCAAGGTTCCTCATCGGCAATGTACTTGTTGCCGATGCGGGCCAGGTTCATCGCCTCCTTCTGAGCCTCGCGGAACTTGAAGCCCTCGATGAGTTTCTCTACATTATCCTTCACCGAGGCAAACTCGGCGAGCGTAGCCTTGTCAGCATCAGTCAGTTCGCCACACTCGGGCACGATGCCGTCGTAATACTTCTGCGTGAGTTGCAGGGCACGGTTCACGAAGTTGCCGTACACCGCCACCAGTTCGTTGTTGCAACGTGCCTGGAAATCAGCCCAGGTGAAGTCGTTGTCCTTCGTCTCGGGCGCATTGGCCGTGAGCACATAGCGCAGTTCGTCCTGACGGTTGGGCAGTTCCTCCAGATATTCGTTCAGCCACACGGCATAGTTCTTCGAGGTGGAAATCTTGTTGCCTTCGAGGTTCAGAAACTCGTTGGCCGGCACGTTGTCGGGCAGGATGTAGTCGCCGTGCGCCTTCAGCATGGCAGGGAACACGATGCAGTGGAAGACGATGTTGTCCTTGCCGATGAAGTGGATAAGACGGGTCTCGTCGTCTTGCCACCACTGCTGCCACGTGCCCCACTTTTCTGGTTCCTTCTCACAGAGTTCCTTCGTGTTGCTGATGTAGCCGATGGGGGCATCGAACCACACGTAGAGCACCTTCCCCTCAGCACCTTCCACCGGCACGGGGATGCCCCAGTCGAGGTCGCGGGTCACGGCACGGGGCTTCAGTCCCCCGTCGAGCCACGACTTGCACTGGCCGTACACGTTGCTGCGCCACTCTGGGTGTCCTTTCAGAATCCAGTCTTCGAGCCAACCCTGATACTGGTCGAGCGGCAGATACCAGTGCTTGGTGGCTTTCTTCACCAGCGGGTTGCCGTTGATGGCATTGACGGGGTTGATGAGTTCTTCGGGCGAGAGGGTGGCACCACACTTCTCACACTGGTCGCCGTAGGCTCCTTCGGCATGGCAACGTGGGCATTCGCCCTTGATGTTGCGGTCGGTGAGGAACTGATGCGTCTCCTCGTCGTAGAACTGTTCCGAGGTGATTTCCACAAACTTGCCCTCGTCGTAGAGCTTCTTGAAGAAGTCGGCGGCAAACTGATGATGCGTCTTGCTCGTGGTGCGGCTGTAGATGTCGAAGCTGATGCCGAAGTCGGCAAACGACTTCTTGATGATGCCATGATAGCGGTCCACCACGTCCTGCACGGTGCATCCCTCCTTCTTGGCGCGGATGGTCACGGGCACGCCGTGCTCATCGCTTCCACACACAAACAGCACCTCGCGACCCTTCAGACGCAGGTATCTTGCATAGATGTCGGCCGGCACATACACGCCAGCCAAGTGGCCGATGTGCACAGGCCCATTGGCATACGGCAGAGCCGCCGTCACCGTTGTTCTCTTGTAGTTCTTCTGTTTCATGTTGATGATTGATTGTAATTTGAGTGCAAAGGTAGTGAAGAATTAGGAATTAGAAATTAGGAATGAGGAATTATTTGTCATTCAACGTGTTTTTTGTTAAAAAAAAGCAACAATTCCTCATTCCTAATTCCTCATTCCTAATTAAATCACTACCTTTGCATCATGATTAATAATCGATTTGTATGCAAGCAATTATTTTGGCGGCAGGAATGGGTCGTAGGTTGGGGGAACTGACCAAGGAGAACACCAAATGTATGGTGGAGGTGAATGGCGTGCGATTGATTGACCGTCTTTTGGGACAACTCTCTCGGCTTTCGCTTCGCAGAGTCATCATCGTGGTGGGCTACCAGGGGCAGAACCTGATAGATTACATCGGACATCGGTATGACGGGCGTTTGACCATAGAGTATGCGGAGAATCCCATCTATGAAAAGACGAACAACATCTATTCGTTGTCGTTGGTGAAGGAGAAAATGCTGGAGGATGACACTTTGTTGATTGAGAGCGATTTGATTTTCAGTGACCGCCTTTTCCAAATGATATTGGAGGATCCGTTCCCCAATCTGGCATTGGTGGCAAGGTACGAGTCGTGGATGGATGGCACGATGGTGTGCATTGACAGAGAACGAAACATCGTGAACTTTGTGCCCAAGAAAGCGTTCCGATATGAGGATATAGACAAGTATTACAAGACGGTGAACATCTACAAGTTCTCGCGTGAATTCTGTGAACAGAAATATGTGCCGTTCTTGGAGGCTTATTGTCATGCCTTGGGCAATAATGAGTATTACGAGCAGGTGCTGCGTGTCATCACGTTGCTGGATGCTGCCGAACTGAAGGCGTTGCCTGTCGGCGATGAGAAATGGTATGAGATAGATGACATTCAGGACTTGGATATTGCTGCGACAATTTTTGCGGAGGGGGATGAGATGATTCACCGTTTCAACTACCGCTATGGCGGACATTGGCGATTCCCCAAGATGCTGGACTATTGCTATCTGGTCAATCCGTATTTCCCCACCCGACGCATGAAGGACGAGTTGCGGTCGAGTTTCGATACCTTATTGACGGAGTATCCGTCGGGCATGTATGTCAATTCGTTGTTGGCTGGGAAGTATTTCGGGGTGAAACAGGACTATATGGTGGTGGGCAATGGTGCCGCTGAACTTATCAAAAGTCTGATGGAGATGGTATGTGGCAAGGTGGGTGTGGTCTATCCCACTTTTGAGGAATACCCCAACCGTTTACAGAAGGAAGAGATTGTGTCCTTCTTCCCCGATGGTGCTGAACTGAAGTATGATGAGGGTGACTTGATGGCGTTCTTTGCCGACAAGGGCATCAAGCATCTGTTGCTCATCAATCCCGACAACCCTTCAGGCAACTTCATTCCGATGGAGGGTCTGCTCCGTCTGCTGCAATGGACGACGGAGCAGGAAATTCAGCTGATTGTAGATGAATCGTTTGTGGATTTTAGTGATGACTTTGAATACAACACGCTGTTGCTGAACAAGATATTGGAAGAGAATCCTCATTTGGTGGTGATGAAGAGCATCTCGAAGTCGTATGGTGTTCCAGGCTTACGCTTAGGGGTGCTGGCTTCAGCCGATGTGGAACTGATTCGTCGGATTCGGAAAGACATTTCCATATGGAACATCAATTCTTTTGCCGAGTTCTATATGCAGATTTTTGGAAAGTATGAGAAAGAGTACAAGCAGGCATGCCGTCAGTTCATCGCCGAGCGTCAGCGTTTTGAGAAATTGTTGAAAGAAATTCCCTATCTGCATCTCATTCCGACCCAAGCCAATTTCTTCTGTCTGGAAATTACGGATAAGTACTCTTCGGCGGAACTGACCAAACTGCTCTTGGAGCGGTATAACATCATGGTGAAGGACTGTAATTCCAAGACCTCGCTGCAAGGAAGGAATTTTATCCGCATTTCTGTTCGTGACCAGAAAGACAATGACGTGTTGATTGCGGCGTTGTGGGAGTTGTGCTACGCTAAATGAGAAATTATAAATGATTGAAGTTTCGGATGCTTTCTTCAACAACGAATATTTCGAATACGACGAATTTATACAA
>SAMEA3663246__coassemble_444_pt1 | contig 12767 bp, 15 predicted proteins | sample SAMEA3663246__metabat2_low_PE_034 | metagenome-assembled genome bin SAMEA3663246 (sample SAMEA3663246) | pig gut metagenome | biome: pig gut; feature: pig-associated habitat; material: faeces | place: China | collected 2013
AAAAGAAATATATTGTAGACTTTTTTTGTGCATTATCACACTTTTCGTCTATAAAATAGGGCTATATACCATATTGGGATAAAAAAGCAGGACGAGGAAAGCGAACTCTACGTACAAAGTCCTGCCTATCTGTACGAGTTGATGAATCTCCCCCCCAAATGCAATGTGGTGGGACTGAAATTTAGTTGTAATATATGAAAATTGAAAGTTGGTGCCTTTCGTGGACATTCCATGAAAGGCACCAACTTTTTATGTTGTGTTGTAAAGTTTTCGGCTGAGATAGTTTGTGTGAGAAAAATAAATGTGTATCTTTGCAACGAAAACAAACGAAAGACAGATGAGCAAATACGAGATTCCTTTCTTGACAGCGTGCATTCAAGCGTTCGGGCGGCGGTTTGCCATGACACGGCAGGCGGCATTCCGCTATCTGCACAAGTACAAGGGATTGGCGTTTCTGATTGAGTTCTACGATGTGGAACACCTGCAGTCGATGGATGAAACCATTGATGACCTGCTCATCGTTTGCCAAAAGAATGGAGGGGTACTGGCATGACACTCTACCACGGCACCAATCAGGACATAGAGACAATAGACCTCACCCGGGGCTTGCGGCACAAGGATTTCGGTAAGGGATTCTATTTGACACCCGACAAGAATACAGCCATTCGCATGGCACAGAAAAAGACACGTATCTTCGGGGGAACTGCCACTTTGATTACCTACGAACTGGATGATGAAGCCTTGCATTCCGAATTGAAAGTGAAAATCTTCCCAGAGAAGGCTTCTGTAGAATGGTTTCTCTTTGTGGATGCCAACCGAGACAGGAAAACTTTGGCACCCATTCACGGCTACGACATCGTTATCGGGCCGATAGCCGACGATGGTGTTGTTTTGCAACTTACTAATTTCCGTGAAGGTATCTACAAGCCCGAACAGGCTGCCGAGCAGTTGCAGGACAGATACCTCGACCAACAGTATTATTTCGGAACGGAGCAGGCTCTTCGCTTCCTTCACAAGACAAACGTAGAAACCGTATGAACCAACCCACCCATCAACAAATAGCAACTTACTTGACCAACTACGCCCTGAGTGAGTTGGTGAAATACGTGATGGAGGACACGGGCTGCACCATCGAAGAAGCGATGGAACGGGTCTATAACTCACCACTGATGCCAGCCTTGCAGGACGAGGAAAGCGAACTCTACGTACAAAGTCCTGCCTATCTGTACGAGTTGATGAATCTCCCCCAAATGCAATGTGGTGGGACTGAAATACAGTAATAATTGAATTATTTTGTTAGAATTCATCGAACTGACGTTGGTTTATGGTTATGACAAAATTTACTCAAGGTGTGAAGAGCACAAAAAATGCCGGCTCTACATAATACGTAGAGTCGGCATTTTTTGTGGATGCTCGTTTGTTTTTACTTCTTCTCCTTCAAGAGGTCGCGGATTTCGGTGAGGAGCACTTCTTCCTTTGTTGGCTCTGGTTCTGGAGCGGCGGCAGCCTCTTCGGCTTCCTTCTTCTTGCGGAGGGCAGATGCCTTGGCGATGGCCTTCACGATGAAGAAGAGGCAGATGGCGATGATGAAGAAGTCGAGCACGTTCTGGCAGAATGCGCCGTAGTTCCAAGTGACGGGTTCGATGGCTTCGGTCACCACTTCGCCTGCCTCGTTCAGCACTTCGGGCACACCGGGCTTGAGTTCAATCTTCAGGTCTGCCACGTTCACGCTCCATGCTGCAGCCACGAGTGGCATGATGAGGTCGCCTACGATGGAGGATACAATCTTGCCGAATGCACCGCCGATGATGACACCGACTGCCATGTCCATCACATTGCCCTTGAAGGCAAAGTCCTTAAATTCTTCAATAAATTTTGCCATAGTCTTTGATTTTTATATAATAAAATGTTGAAAAGTATCGTTATAAATGATACGAGAAGGTGGATGTTCTCGTTGCAAAGGTACAGAAAATTCTACACACTGTGTTAATAAACTAAAAAAATATGAAGAATAAATTGTTTTTTCTGTTGATGATGTGCATGTTGTTGCTGCTTGTAGCATGTTCGACAGCGCACCATTGTAATTGCGGATAGGGGTAAACCCGAATCGGTCATTAGACTGTTTATGCGCTGAAAAACTTTCTTTTTGTTATCTGCTTCACCACTTTTCAGTTACAATGGAACCCCATTGCGCCTTCAAAGCGGCGAAAACATCTGCTCAAAAATAAAAGTTGTCATCATCAAAACGCAAATGGCCGATTCGGGTTAAAAGAAAAGGAGAAGCGAATGCTTCTCCTTTCTTTGTTATGGTGGTTGAGTTTCTCTTATTTGAGCTCAGCGAGGTACTTGATAGTACGAACCATCTGAGAAGTGTAAGAGTTCTCGTTGTCATACCAAGAAACAACCTGTACCTGGTAAGTGTCGTCGTCAATCTTAGAAACCATAGTCTGAGTTGCGTCGAAGAGAGAACCGAACTTCATGCCGATGATGTCAGAAGAAACGATCTGGTCTTCAGTGTAACCGAAGCTCTCAGTGCCAGCAGCCTTCATGGCAGCGTTGATGCCTTCCTTGGTGATGTCCTTACCCTTCACAACAGCAACGAGGATAGTAGTAGAACCTGTTGGAGTTGGAACGCGCTGTGCAGAACCGATGAGTTTGCCGTTCAGTTCAGGAATAACGAGACCGATAGCCTTGGCAGCACCAGTTGAGTTTGGAACGATGTTCTGAGCACCAGCACGAGAACGACGGAGGTCACCCTTGCGCTGAGGACCGTCGAGAATCATCTGGTCGCCAGTGTAAGCGTGGATAGTTGACATGATACCGCTAACGATAGGAGCGTAGCCGTTCAAAGCAGCAGCCATAGGAGCCAAGCAGTTAGTGGTGCAAGATGCAGCAGAGATCACTGTGTCGGCAGGAGTCAGAGTCTTGTGGTTCACGTTGTAAACGATGGTTGGGAGGTCATTGCCTGCAGGAGCAGAGATAACCACCTTCTTTGCACCAGCCTGGATGTGTGCAGAAGCCTTCTCCTTAGAAGTGTAGAAACCAGTACACTCGAGCACTACGTCAACACCAAGCTCACCCCAAGGAAGCTCAGCAGCGTTTGGCTTAGCGTAGATAGTGATTTCCTTACCGTCAACGATGATAGAGTTGTCTGTTGCCTCGACAGTGTGCTTGCCTTCGCCAAACTTACCAGCGAAACCACCCTGTGCAGTGTCATACTTGAGGAGGTGAGCAAGCATCTTAGGGCTTGTCAAGTCGTTGATTGCGATTACTTCATAACCTTCAGCCTCGAACATCTGACGGAAAGCGAGGCGACCAATACGGCCGAAGCCGTTAATAGCTACTTTTGTCATTGATTTAATAATTTATTGAGTTAATAAAACTGTATGTTGCTTGTGTTTTTAGTAGGGGAGGAAAACGCCTCACGGGGCTTCCTTCTCTTTTTTCGACTGCAAAGGTACGAATTTTTTATCAATGTAAATCATTTTTGTCACAATTTCTTTTTAAAATAAGGCGAGCGGACACCAAAAGCCCGATATTGGCAAACAAAAAGAAATGGGAAAACTTGCTTTTGTCAACTACGTGTTGCAATAGGGGTGGGCAACCTCCTCTTTTTTGCCTCGTCCTTAGGCTCAGAAAATTCTCTTTTTCAAGTCTCGCAAGTGCTTTCAGGCCACGGATTACAGATTGCACAGATTGGCTACACTGAAGGTTCTTCTTTGCATGCTTGGGCTATTACGCAGATTTTTCAAAATTTCACAGACAAAGCCCCGTAGGGCTTTTGAAGTAGTCTGTGTAATTCATTCTTGAATCTTCAGTAAATCCGTGTAATCTGAGCAATCTGTGGTTTTATTTCACACTTGTGAAAGTTGAATGGAGTTATATATTATATAATGTGTATTAGCAAGAAAGAAGGCATTCCTTCTTTTGAAAAAGTAGATGTTAATCGTTGGCACGGGCGTTCGTGGTTCATTCATCGTTTGTTTGTGTTTTTGCTCGAAAACATAAATTGCCGTGAATGAACCACGAATGTTTCATGAATTTTTCGTACCTTTGCACCCAAATTAAAGGTAAAAAGCAAATGATTACAGTTTCTGATCTTGCCATACAGTTCGGCAAGCGCGTTCTCTACAAAGATGTAAACATGAAGTTCACCAACGGCAACATCTATGGTGTGATTGGTGCCAACGGTGCAGGTAAATCAACCCTGCTCAAAGCCATCAGCGGTGAACTCGAACCCACCAAAGGAACCATCACGCTCGGCCCGGGCGAACGCCTCTCCGTGCTTTCGCAGGACCACTTCAAGTTCGACAACTGCACGGTCATCAACACCGTGATGATGGGTCATTCGGTGCTTTGGGAAATCATGCAGGAAAAGGATGCCCTCTACGCCAAGTCTGACTTCAGCGACGAGGATGGCATCCGTGCTGCAGAGTTGGAGGAGAAGTTTGCCGAACTCGATGGATGGAATGCCGAGAGTGATGCGGCTCAACTCCTGTCGGGTCTGGGCATTAAGGAAGACCTGCACTACAAGATGATGTCGGAACTGACAGGTAAGGAGAAGGTGCGTGTCATGCTGGCTCAGGCACTCTATGGCAACCCCGACAACCTGTTGCTCGACGAGCCGACCAACGACCTCGACCTCGACACTGTAGAATGGCTTGAGGACTTTCTTGCGAACTTTGAACATACGGTGCTGGTGGTCAGCCACGACCGTCACTTCCTTGATGCCGTGAGCACCCACACCGTCGATATAGATTTCAACAAGGTGAACCTCTTTGCAGGTAACTATTCCTTCTGGTATGAGTCTTCACAACTCGCCCTGAAGCAGGCACAGAACCAGAAGGCAAAGGCTGAGGAGAAGCGCAAGGAACTGGAAGAGTTCATCCGCCGTTTCTCTGCCAATGCTGCCAAGAGCAAGCAGACCACTTCGCGCAAGAAAATGTTGGAGAAACTCAATGTGGAGGAGATTCAACCTTCTACTCGTAAGTATCCTGGCATCATCTTCACCATGGATAGAGAAGCTGGTAATCAAATTCTTGAGGTGGAAGGACTTACTGCCATCGAAGACGATGGAACGGTGCTGTTCAAAGACCTCTCTTTCACAGCAGAGAAAGGCGAGAAGATTGTTTTCCTCTCACACAATCCCCGTGCGATGACGGCACTTTTCGAGATTATCAACGGTAATCGTGAACCACAGGCAGGCACCTACAAGTGGGGTGTGACCATCACGACGGCCTATCTGCCTGTTGACAACACGGAATTTTTCAAGAGTGACAAGAACCTCGTCGAGTGGCTTTCACAGTTTGGCGAAGGCAACGATGTGTTCTTCAAGGGCTACTTAGGTCGTATGCTCTTCAGCGGAGAAGAAGTGCTGAAGAAGGTGAATGTGCTCTCTGGAGGTGAAAAGATGCGTTGTATGATTGCACGTATGCAGTTGAAGAATGCCAACTGCCTCATTCTCGACACGCCGACCAACCACCTTGATCTCGAATCCATCCAAGCTTTCAACAACAATCTCAAGCAGTTCAAGGGTAACATTCTCTTTGCTTCCCACGATCATGAGTTCATCCAGACGGTTGCCAACCGTATCATCGAACTCGGTCCAAAGGGTCACATCGATAAGTTGATGGAGTATGATGACTACATCCACAGCGATGACATCAAGGAGTTGAGGGGAAGAATCTATTGAGATATTGAGTGAAAAGTGAAGAGTGAAAAGTGAAAAATCTAAGTTACTTATGCTGCTGGTTGACAAACCGAATGGCAAGGTAACTTAGATTTTTCACTCTTCACTCTTCGCTTATAGGAGAAAACTTTCGTCAAATCCCAAAGGCAGCAAGTCCTTGATGTTACGGACGATGTAGATGCCTTCGGTGCCGTAGAGGAGCACTTCGATGTCACTGCCAGCCCGTTGTTCTGCTTCGAGCAACACCTGACGACAGGCTCCGCAGGGAGAGATGGGGCGTTGCAGAAACAGTCCCTCGGTGTCTCGTGCCACAATGCAGATGCGGCGGATGGGTTGGTCGGGATATTGTGAATTGGCATAGAACACAGCCGTACGTTCAGCACAAAGTCCGGAAGGGTAGGCGGCATTTTCCTGGTTGCTGCCACCTACGATGGTGCCATCAGCCAACTCCACGGCAGCACCCACAGAGAAGTGAGAGTAGGGTGCATAACTGCGGTAAGTGGCACGGCGTGCTTCATCCAACAGCTTGACTTCCTCGGGAGTGAGTTCCTCTTCCTGTTTGACTAGGACATGAAGATGCAAATCCAGTTCTTTCATACGTCTTTCTATCATTTGGATGGCAAAGTTAGTGAAAGCCGAACACAATACAAAATAAAATGGGTTTTATTTTTATTGTTGAGGCGCATCCTAAGTTCGGCGAAGCCAACGTACGATTAAGTGAGGACAATACAAAATGAAAGAAAAGTTTTTTCATTTTTATTGTCGAGCGTGAGTGACTTCGGCGAAGCCAACGTGGTGAAAGCTGAACACAAAACACTGTGTCGTACCCCTCGACTACACTACAGCGTACCCCTCGGGTACGGCATGGCGTAGCCGAGGGGTACGATTTTAGAACTATAATAATAACCTTTTAACCAATTAACCTCTTAACCCTCCAAAAACAAAATAACAAATAACAAATTAAAAAGGTGCCAGATGAGGCACCTTATTCACTATACATATCTATTTACGAGTCTATTTACGAGAGAATATGTTTATGAGGATTTGTTGCTCTGTCCATTCCTTGGGGTAATGCACTTTCAGATATGCCATTCGATAACTTGCTAGGATTAATCCCATATCAGAAGTTTTTGGGAAAATCTTGGCATAGCCTCCAAATTGCCACCATGAGTTGAAAATTTGTTCCAGCAGATCCTTGGAATACCCCTTCTCGCAACCTCCCTTGATGAACATGGGAAGATAATGGTCCATGACCAAATCATAATCTCTGCGAACTCTTCCCATAGATAGGCTCAATGTGCGGGCATCAGAGAGGGAAAGATTGCCCAGTTTGTGCGCCAAGAGGCAGAGCTGTTCCGGGTAGAGAAGAAGCCCGTACGTTTCATCGAGCACTTCTTCCATCTCTGGGATAGGGTAATGGATAGCTTTGCCTGATTTCTTTCTGAGCAGAAACTCTTGAAGCAATGGAGTGTTCCGATTGGACGGAGTACGTAGCGAGTTTAGCGCCACCAAATCCATCAAGGTGTCCGGATGTAAATTGACAAGGCACTCACGAATATCTGGTGCATCAAACAGATAGATGTCTTCTGTGTCGCCCGTACGGAACAAGTCCATCGTGGTTGGATCGTCCAATGGAGTCTCCTTCAAGAATCGCAGTCGGTCGGCATTCGACGCATGAGGCTTGATTTTGCTCAGCATTCTGTTAAGGAAAGCAAGTTGTTGCCAATTCATGATGGATTGTATCATCGCGCCTTTCTCATAGATTTTCATTTTATCACGTTGGCTGTAGATGGGACACAGAACGTTTTCACCTTTCTTCTCATCATACACCTCACACATGGGCAGCAAGTTGCTGATGTCCCTGTTGGCAATGACCCATTGGTCATAGTGGATTTTCCTCTTTCTCTGACCATTTGGTTTTGTGTATTCAAAAAACAAGGGTGCCATCTGGTTGCCATACTTCTTCTCCATCAGCGTGATGAACTCGTTGGCGTTATCACTATCCACATCCATGCGGATGTTGGGGATGTAATTCGCTGCCTCATCGACAAACAACTCGAAAGGGAGATGATGTTCTATGGGATTGATGCAGGTGATGTCCAGCAGATAATTCACCATACAACACGAGGCTCTACCATGAAGATCGACAATAAGGCAAGACTTCAAAGACTCCCTTGCTGTCTTCATGGAGTTCCAGATGAAGAGGATATAATCAGCCAATCCCTTTTGCTCGATAAGAGATAGCTCCTGCTCGATTCTTTCCTCCACATTGTTGGGTATTAGATAACCATAATGATTTCTTACTCCCTCATGGACGAGGTGACGCAGATAAACATTAGCATCCGTGAAACCATCAGGCAGAGAAGGCGTGGGTACTGTCTCATTGTGAATCGTCTTGCTGGCAGTAGGGAAACGATGATCATTGTTCCCAGGCGGCAAACCTGGGAACATTAGGTTATTCAAATTTGCAAACTCACTCATTATTTTCTTTTTGACTCATTATATTTCCTGTATTCTGACATAATCTCACGCTTCTCCCAAGGCTCGAAAACGCCATCGGGCGCATTAATGATGAATTGGAGGTAGGGCAGATACTCCTCATACTTGAAGTCGTTGTAGTGCAAAAGATGTTGAGCTGCTTCCTTGATTTTGTAGGCCTCATTATAACCTACTGACTCTTGCCATTTGTAAAATGCATCAATGTCCATAGTTGTTAAAATTTTAATTGTTATTATTTGCCCAATGGGGGCTTTCCTTCCTTTATACGAAAAAGCCCTCTTGTTCATTTGGCGTTTTTAGGGCATTTTGAAGGTTCTTCTGCAAAAATGCCGCATAAAATGGCGAAATAATGCCACTTTTTTTGATTTTTCTTGCCTTCGAAAATGTTTTTTCCGAAAAACATCTTTAACTTTGCGAATCACTAAAACCTATCATATGATTAGCAAAACTTATTTTCGTTACATCTGGTTACTCAACCTCTTGCTTGGTGATGAGGCATTTACGTATGAGGAAATTGTCGACTTGTGGAGAAAAGATCCTAACGGTAGTGACAATTATCCGTTGCGCACTTTTCACGAGCATCGGAAGGGCATCAAAGAAATGTTTGGCGTTGACATCATTTGTGAGAAGTCAATGGGATATGCCTATACGGTGCGGAATCGAGAGGCATTGACATCTGATAAACCTAAGGAGTGGTTGCTCAACCAATACAATATTCCAAAAGATTTCCTCGTGGATTATAAGATGAGGGACAGAATCTTGTTGGAGAAGATGTCGAAAGGTCATGAATGGGCGAGAAAAATCATTCTTGCGATGCAGGATAATGAGGAACTGGAGATTGATTACCAGAAGTATGATGCACCGATGGAAACACTCCATATGCAACCTTACGCCTTGAAAGCATACAATCGTCGTTGGTATCTACTGGGGTATGTGAAGGAAAAGGAAGCGATTCGTACTTTAGGTTTGGACAGGATGAACGACGTGCATGCTACGAAAACGCATTTCAAAATGCCAGATAATTTTGATGCCCAGAAGTATTATGCCAACACCATTGGTGTGTATGTCAACGACAAGAACCCAGTAACAGAAGTGAAGATTCGCGCATACGGCAAGCAAGTGGAATATATCCGTTCATCCCCCCTACACAAATCGCAGTCGGAAGGCAGGTCGAAGTATGGCGAGTTTGCCGAATTCACCTACCGAGTCAGCATCACCCCTGAACTCATCAGCCATTTGTTAGCGATGGGAGATAGGGTGGAGGTGCTGGAACCTGTAGAACTGAGAGAGGAAATGAAAGAGAGAATTAATAGTATGTTTAACCTATATAAATGATTAAGATTATGGCAAAGGAAGATTTAAGAGAACAAATAAGAAAAGATTTGCTCAATTATTGGGGGAAAAAGGGTGGTTTTGGCAAATACAAGTATTCTGATGATTACAAGTATTATGTCAAAGATATAAATGAAAATTTAATTGGTGGCAATATGGATGATGTCCATATAAAAATGTTTGAGAATGGTTCTGGTAGTGAACTCAAAGACACTCCTGCTAAAGCAAAAGCCATTGATTCGTCATCCATGTTAGCATATAATTTTTTCAGAAACATCAACGATAAATGTACAATCACTATTGATGAAGTCGAATATAATAAAGTGTTCTTTGAAGTGAAATTGCGGACATTGAGTGTAAGAAGTACTCCCGCCAACTTGGATGTTGTTCTTGTTAGCAAAGATAAGCAAACGGTGCTTTTCATTGAATCAAAGTTTCTTGAATATTTGGAAACGGGTACAGCAGATTTCTCTGATTCATATACAAAGAAGGATTCCTATTATAATCACGCTGAAAGAAGAGACTTACTGAGTATGTCTGAAAAATTTGATGACTATAATAGAGATAAAACAATGAAAGGGCATTATAAATCTGGAATTAAACAGATCATTTGCCATTTGATAGGTATAAGCAATTTGAAAAACTCTGGAGATGCGCAAAAATGGTTTGAAGATACCTACACAAATAGTAAGTACAAAAATGTTTACACAGATTCTGACGTAGCTGTTTTTATTAATCCCAAAACAACCTTCAGATTTATGAACTTGATCTTTTGTCCTGAAAAAGCAGAAGAGGCATTTGAGGATTATAAATCCGAATTGGAAGAATTCTTAAATAATAAAGAAAAGCTTCCAGAAGCTATAAGGATGAATTATATTGGAAGAACGTTTATTATGACATACAAAGAATTGTTTGAAAAATTGCCTGAAAAATTAAGTGTAAAAAAAGAATTAGAGGAACGTTATATAAATCACTACTCAAAGAAAAAGTGAAAATAAAGAACCTTATTGTCTGGGTAATTCAATACAATAATATGTTTTATTAAAAAGAAAAGACTATGGTAAAAAAGAAATTATCTAATCCTGGTGGAACAGATCTCTTCATAAGAGATTGCCGAGAAAAAGCACTTCAAAGAGCAATGCTAAAGCAGTCATTAGATGGAACCAAAACATATTTGGATGATGGAACATTTATAGAGTGGCTTGATTTGGAGTTACCTGTCGAGTTTTCAAAGAACTCAAGAAGAAAATGTATAGATCTAGTTGGTCGTGACAATAATGGTCGTTTTGTATTGTGTGAATTAAAACATAGCTGTAATTGGAACGATAGTCCACATGATGCAGAAACAGAAGGACTCACATATTTAGGACAAATATGCTTCCATTGTGAGGAATTGGATGACAACAATATTCATCACCCCTATGTTTATATAAGAGAAACAACAAACAAATATGACTTGCCGAACTTCTTGTGGTATGACTTCATAAAATCTCATCCAAGATTCTTAATAATGGCAGATAAAGATTATTGGGATTATTGGAAAGCAAGAAAAGCAAGACAAAAGACAAAAATCACAGATAAAAAGGTTATAGGCATTCATGACTCTTCGATAGAATGTTTTTCCTTAGATATTGAACCTGATTATTTTAAGGAACAACTAAAGCACTCTGGTGATTCAAATTATGTGCCTGAATTATATGAACAAAATCATTGGAGTAAGGAAATAATCTGAGGAGCATATAATTTTATTATCAAAAAGAAAACAAAAAATCGCGCCAGATGTGCGCCGCTTTTGCACAGCATGCCTCGAAAACCCCATTTCGAGGTATGCCTCATTCGTATAAGGGTTCAATCAACAATTAAACTCAATAAAAAGGGAAAAAGATTATGGCAACAAAAATCTCCAAATTAGAGAGCGGGCTTTTTTCTGCGAACTATATCTTGTACAAGATTCTGAAAAGTTCAAATGCGCCTATATGGTGGAAAAAAGTAAAAAAGGATAAGGAATTGTATATTGAGATTCGAAAAAAGAACATTATAGACGTTTATTACAGAGGTGGAAGAATGGCTGAACTAAAATGGAATCAAGGGAAGATAGAGGTAAAGGCACATCCGAAATATCTCAACTTGACAGACGTAGATGATCCTCGTTATTACACGAAGAAGATTGATGAAAATGGGAAGCTGAAGATTACGCCTAAATACCAAAACTGTGAAGAGTGGCTTACCTCTAATATCAAAGGGATGAAAGCCAATATACGAACTCATTATTCAGGAGATAGGGATGGCGAAGATACCTCAGAAAAATTCATACAAGGCCGTTTGATTATCAATGGACGTGATAGATACCTTGATTCAGAATTTGCCCATCGGTTATATGATGGAGGACGTAAATCTGTCAGAATAGACCTTGTAAAAATTGAAGGGGAACACTTTGTGTTTGAAGAGTTGAAGAGAATCAAAGATGGAAGATTGTTGAAAAAAGAAACACTCCCTGAGATTCTCACCCAAATAGATAATTATAGAGATTTCTTAAAAGAAAACAAAGATGAATTGACGGTGTACTATCGTACGTTGTATAAGATAAAGAAAAAGCTTGGATTGCCAGTTCCTCTTGTAGATGACATAGATAAAGTTACAGTAGATGTGGAGCCTCAATTGTCAATCGCTTTGAATTATGATAAAAGTACAAAGGCCAGAGACGAACGCGTGAAAAAGATTAAGGATTTACTTCTTAAAGAACGTAACGTCGTACCGATTATATATAGTAATTTCTGAAAAATCGCACCAGATGTGCGCCACTTCTGCACAGCATGCCTCGAAAACACCATTTCGGGGTATGCCTCTTTCGTATAAAGGTTCAATCAACAATTTAAATTGATAAAAATGGAAGAACAAATTGAAATTAAGAAGATTGAGAATGCTTTTGTTGTAGCAATCAAGATTGAAAATACTTGGATTGCAAAAGTAGGTGATTCAAAGATGATTGCAGAAGCTTTTGATGTGTCACAAGTGGAAGATCGTGGGCTTCAGGCACGTCTTTGTATGGATTCTTGTCCTGATGCAACTGATTGTAAAGCAATGACACTTGCCGAATTCCGCGTGTTTCGTTCACAGGTTGAGGAATCCAACGAAAAACTTTTCACCACCTAACGAAAAGTAACCTTTAAGATTAACAATATGTATAACTTAACAATACTTAGTTAATTTTTGGTTTATTATCTCATTTTTAATATGTTAGACTATA
>SAMEA3663246__coassemble_491_pt1 | contig 11824 bp, 8 predicted proteins | sample SAMEA3663246__metabat2_low_PE_034 | metagenome-assembled genome bin SAMEA3663246 (sample SAMEA3663246) | pig gut metagenome | biome: pig gut; feature: pig-associated habitat; material: faeces | place: China | collected 2013
GATTCGTTTTATTGGCTACGCCGAGCTAAAGGTTCGTTGTTGAAAATGAAGCGTTGGGAACTCCCGAAACTTAAATAATAAACATAAGTTTCGGGAGTTCTTTTACCGGTTCTTGCTGTGCAAGCGCTTCGCGATGACGCGGGCTTTAGAAAAGTGCCATTCGTTGTTCTGTATTCGCTGCATCAGGGTTCGCCGAGGTAGTCCACGATGAGGTGGACTTGCCGTGGCGTGAAGACGCGGGCGGTCTTGCGGTAGCCAGTGCGTTGGAGTTCCTCGGTGAGTGTGGGGTGATGGTGTATCCATGTCATCAGGCGGTTGACAGCCGCATGGGGCGTGAGGTCGGGAGCGTACATCTGTGCCAGTTCCTGCTTGCTCATCGCCACAATGTCCATGTCGTAGTCGTAGGTTTCCATGTGTGTTGGGGGTTGGTGGGGTTAGTTGTTTTCTTCGTCGTCGAGCAGTTCTTTGTTTTCTTCCAGCCATTTGATGCTGAAGGGGTCTCCTTCTGCCGCCCGTCGCCGTGCTTCGGCAAGTGTCTTGCGGAAGTTCTCGCGGCTCTCGCGCTCCAGTTCCTCCTTGTGGCGCAGGGCAGCCTGGCGTGCTTCTTCCTCGTTGGCAAGTCGCTGCTGTGCCGCTTCTTCCTGCTGGCGGTTGCGGAGGTATCGGAAGAGTTCGATGCGCTCATACCAGAGTGCGAAGTGGCGCAGGGCGTCGTTGGGCTCCTTGCTGACGGTGGCGGTGTTCTGGAGGTGGCGCACAAACTCGCCGATGCGGTGGCGGAGTTGGTCGGGGGTGATGCCGTTGTTGCGGCAGAAGGTGGCGACCCACTCGGTGCGTCCCATGAGGAAGGGTGCCACTTCGTCGGGCGTGAGTTCTTTCTCCCCTCCCCTTTCGTGGAGAGCGAGGCTTTTCTTCTTCTCTTCTTTTTCTTTGTCTTGGTTTTCTGTCTTTAAAGCGTGTGGGGTTCTATTTAAAGGGGCTGTCGGTTGAGCGATGCTCTTTTGCATCATGGCGTGCGGCATTCTGGCATCGCGCTGCCGCAACTGATAGACGCAGTGGGTGTTGCAGCCGGCTCCGGCTGTGTGGCAGACGAGGATGCCCGCCTCGATGAGGTCGTGGCGTGCGGCTGCCAGGGTGCGGGTCGTCATGCCCACTTGCCCAGCCATGACGCGGTCGCTCATCTCGATGGTGTCGGGCCAGCACTGGCGGTTCATGGTGGCGACGAGCATGAGGTAGAGGTGGATGGCGGTGTGACTCAACTGTGACTGGAGGACGGCATCGAAGAGTGCCGTGACGTTTGCCACATAGGGGCTTCGGTAGGATTTGCAATAAGTCTTCATGTTGCTTTTTTCGTTTGAAACATCATTTTTCTTTTGTTTTTCTTTGTTATTTGACTGATAAACCGTAACTTTGCGGTGCGTTTATCTCAAATGCGATGCAAAGTTAGCGGTTTCAAATGAAACAGCCAAATGTTTTTGGGAAAATGTTTGAGGGAGGACCAGCGGGGAAACCGCTGGACGCAGGGAGAGGAAGGAGAAGGAGGGAGAACCAGCGGGAAACCGCTGGACGCAGGGAGGAGAAAGGGAAGGAGGGAGAACCAGCGGGAAACCGCTGGACGCAGGGAGAGGAAAGGGAAGGAGGAAAGGAAGGAGGAGAGCTAACTCTTATAAATACAATAATCAAAAAAAAACGTAGAGATTATGACTGACAAGGAAAAACTGACAGCGTTGATGGAGAAGTTTTCGGGCGGCAGCCAACAGGTGTTTGCCCAACTCATCGGTGTGCCCCGTTCGAACATTGCCACATGGATGCACCGCAACAGCATCACTGCTAACGGCAGGGAGGCGATTCTGGACACGTTTCCGCAGGTGAGCCGCGAGTGGCTGATGGGCAACTCGGTGCGCTACAGCGTGGCGCCTGCCTCGAAGAGGGCGGACATGCTGACGGACGATGCCAACGTCATCCGCTTCTCGCGCGAGGACCTGGTGCCGCTCTACGACGAGTGCCGTGCCTCGTGCGGCGTGGTGGAGCAGTTTGAGCATCCTGAGTATGCGACGGAGTTCATCCATGTGCCAGGGTCGGATGCTATCGCCGCCCTCACTGCCGAGGGCATCTCGATGGAGCCGAGCATCCACAGCGGCGACTACTGTCTCATCGGCAGCAGCATCGACCTGCAAGATGCTGACGACAAGCATATCTACTTGATTGTCACTAAGGATGGACAGTGTATGTTCAAGCGCATCTTTAACGAAGGGAGACGGGCTGAGAACATCCTCGTGCTGTCGGAGAATCCTGAATATTCGCCTCATGCACAGGCGGTGGCTAAGGCGGACATCCTGCATGTGTATCCGCTGAGGTATGTGGTACACAGGATGTGGTAGAAAGGAATGGCGCTTCTTTCGACTACGAGTTATTTTTTGCACACGAATGATGCTTTTTAACATTTGGCGGGGTGTCTGCCCTATGTCGGCACGGTGCGCGTGGTATTTCATTCTGACAGGATGAAATATTTCGTTCTTACAGCGCGTGTTATTTCGCGATGGAAGAGGAGAAAGAGGGGGAAAGGAGGGAGAGAGGGAAAGAGGGCAGCGGGAAAACCGCTGGACGCAGGAGGGAGAGAGGAAGGAGGGAGAGAGGGAAAGAGGGCAGCGGGGAAACCGCTGGACGCAGGGAGGAGAGAGGGAAAGAGGGCAGCGGGAAAACCGCTGCCCGCAAGAAGAAAGGAGAAGGAAAGGAAGAAAGGAGGAAAGGGAGGAGGGAGGAAAAGGGGCAGCGGGAAAACCGCTGCCCGCAGGGAGGAGGAAGGAAAGGAAGGAGGGAGATTGGGAGGGAGCAAGAAAAATCCGCTCCATCTGGTGAGAGATGGGGCGGATTTGTTAATTGTGGGGGGATTCGGGGGGATTACTTGAGAAGTACTTTCTTGCCGTTCTTGATGACGATGCCCTTGTAGTCGGGACCGACGGGCTGACCTGCAAGGTTGTAGGCTGGGGCATCGGCTGCTGATGGGGCGATGGCTGGGGCGTCGATGGCATCGGGAGTGTCTGCCAGGTGCTTGTAGATGCCAATCACTTTTGCTTCAAGAGGAGCGGTGTAGCCACCGAAGAAGGTCATCATGCAGATTTGTGGGAGAACGCCGTCATTGACACCGCAGTTGGGATCTTCAGCGAAGACATACTTGAATTCTGTTGAGCCTGCGGGTACGTCGGTGAGGTCTTGGTTGGACCAGAAGGCGAGTTTCCAACCAGCTGCCACTGGCTCGGCAAATCTGACAACTACGTAGTCGCAGTCTTTGACATCGACATTCATCATCTTGATGGCAATCTGGAGGTCTTTAGTGGCGGTGTAGGTGTTGTAGTCGTCGCCTTCCACGAGGGTGGCACGTGCGAAGTCGTCATACTCGGTGCCCTGGCTCTGTTCGATTTCGATGAGACCGCCTTCTGGGATGTCGGAGGCTGGCTCTGCATTCAGGTCAATGGACATGGCTGTGAGGTCGGTGCCGACGATGGTGACGATTGCCGCATAGTCTGACTTCCATGCTGAGATGGAGGCGATGTCGCCTGTGCTCATGTCGAAGTCGTCGTCGCTGTCATCGCCGTCTGCCAGCATATTGCCTGTGGCAAGGTCGATGCGGTAGGCGTCTTTGTTGGTGGTGAAGTAGATGTTGTCGTCGCTGATTGCTATGGCGGTTGCCTTCACATCGTCTTCAGGCAGGGAGGCGGTGCGGTTCCACTTGGGGGTGAAGTCGCTTGCCTTGATGGCTGCCACAAAGGCATAGTCCTTTTCGTGGCTGATGCTGACGTCGAACCAGTCGGAACCATAGGTGGTGCCTGCCATGTAGATGGTGCCGTCCTGCACATAGAAACCTGCGATGCTGTAAGGGATGGCTTCGCCTGCATTCTTGTTGCCTGTGAATTCCTTGGCTGAGATGCCGTCCTTGATGGTTCCGATGACGAGTGCATGGTCTTTTATGCCGCTGTCGTCGTTGGTGGTCTCGAAGGTGAAGTCCTTGCTGGCATCGGGTGTGGCGAGTGTGAGGTTGCCGAAGCCGATGAAGGCGTAAACGACGTTGCCGTCAGCGTCGAAGTCGAAGTTGAGGGCTTCGGGATAGACCTGCTCGTAGGAGATGCGCTCGGTGCTCTGCACGGTGAGCACGCTGGTGGCTCCCGAGAGGTCGCTCTTGCTGAGGGAGAAGATGCCCTTGCTGCGGTTCTCCATGTACATGAAGTCGAACACGTTCAGATAGGCAGCCTTCCAGCCCAGGTCATCCACGTTGGCATTGTAGTTGGCAGCCACATAGAGTTTGCTGCCGTTGAGCTTGATGGTGGTGGGAGACACGTAGAGTTCGTCGGGGGAGTAGAGTCCGGTGGCGAGAAGGTCGGCATCGGGTGTGGCGAGGAAGGTCTTCACTGCCTCGAACTTACCGTCCTTGCTCACTTTTGCGATGAAGGCAGACAGTACGTCTTCGCTCTTGATGGTGCCTTTCACACCGTCGGCGCCGGTGTATTCCACTTCGTCGGTGAAGGAGCCTGCTGCATAGAGGGTTCCGTCTTCGTCAACTGTCATGGCTGAAACGGCAATGTTGCCGACCATTGGAGCAGCCCAGAGTTCCTTGCCTTCTTTGTCGTACTTGACGATGGCTGAGGAGGTCATGCCTTCAGGGTCGGGCAGTGCCTTGCCTGCAAAGGTGAAGGACTTGGTGAATGTGCTGGCCACATAGACGGAGCCGTCGGCTGCCTGTGCCACATCAGCGGCATTGATTTCATCGTCGTCAGCCACGGGGGTGAATGTGGCTGCCCAGCCGTTTTCGACCTTCATGTCATCGCCGGTAATGAACGCTTGTGCGGATGCACTCATTGTGGCTACGAATGCCACTAACATAAGTAACAGTTTCTTCATAAAAATGTTGTTTAAAAGTGAATGATATGGTTAACTATAATATTATTTAAGTGAATAGTGAATAGTGAATAGTGAAAAATTTAAGTTACCTGCCGTGTGGCGTGTTGGCATCCTGTTTGTCAATGATAGTTTTACTTTTAGTTTTTAACTTTCATTTTTTAGTCTATCACCTCGCCGCATGGCAGGTAACTTAAATTTTTCACTTTTCACTTTTAACTTTTTCACTCCACCTCTCTATTTCGGGGTTTGCCTCCACTGCCTCGGTGGGGAATCGGAGGGTGTACTTCTCGGGGGTGAGGGTGAAGGTCTCGCCGTCGTAGGTGCGGGTGAGGGCGGGCTGGGTGGTGCGACGGAGGTCGTACCAGCGGTGACCCTCGAAGGCGAGTTCGCGGGCACGCTCGTCGAGGATTTCGGCAATGAGTTCGTCCTGCGTCATGGCGTTCATGAGGTCGAGGGCGGTGCTGAGGGCATCGGTTGAGAGCCGCTTCTGCAGGAGGGGCTTGAGGTAGGTGCCGATGGCATCGGCGGTGTTGCCCAAGCGTGCAGCACACTCGGCAGCGGTGAGGTAGGCTTCTGCACTGCGGAAGGAGCAGGAGAACTCGTCGTCGCCAGCCTTCTGCACGTCGTAGGAGGAGGAGGTGACGCGCTTGAAGAACTTCGTGCGGCGTTGGTCGCCTGTGCGGTAGAGGGCGATGAACTCAGGGTCGGGCATGGCGATGGCGGTGAAGAGGTTGGAGGAGAATTTCTCCAGTGCCACGATGCTCTCCACCGACTTGAAACTGTTGGGCAGCGTCTTGGAGGTGTTCATGTCCTCCAGTTCGCCGTGGGCACTGATGACCGCCTGTGCAGCGGTGAGTGCTTTCTGCCACTCATTCATATATAAATACGTACGTGCGCGTAGGGCTTGCACCGAAATCTTGTTGAAACGGTAGTTCTCGCCTTCAGCCCAGGTGTCAACCGTCAGGTTCTTCTCCGCCTCGTCGAGGTCGGCAAGCACCTGCGTGTAGATGGCTTCGACACTGCTGCTGGCAGGCGTGGCAGTGACATCAGCCTCCAACTGCATGGGCACGCCTCGTGTGGTGGCTGGCTGGCAGTGGGTGTAGGGTTCGGCATAGAGATTGACGAGCAGGAAGTGGCTGTAGGCGCGGAGCATGTAACTCTCGCCCACGAGTTGGCGCACTTCGTCGTGTGTGGCATTGGTGATTTCGCCCTGGTGGGCGATGATGTAGTTGGCGATGTAGATGGCATGGTAGTAGCCGCGCCAGGTGAAGTAACTCGTGGTGGGTGACGGGTTCTCGTCTTTCCACCGCCAGAGGTCGAGGTAAGCATCGAGGTCGGTGGCGGAGGTCTTCTTCTTGTCCATCAGGAGTTCGTCGGTGCGCAAGGTGGTCATGTAGCGGTCCTTGGCGAAATACTTGTACTCGTAGGTGAGCAGGGCACGGTATTCCTCGCCAGTCTTGGCAATGACCTTGCCAGTGGGGGTGATGTCGAGGAATTTGTCGCAGGAGGAGAGCGTGAGGGCTGAAAGCAGGACGGTTGCCACCGCCATGCCTGCTGCCTTTAATATGTTGGGTGTTGTTTTCATTTGTTGGTTGTTGTGGGGTTGGTAGGAGTTTCTAGGATTGCCTAGGAGTTTCTAGGATTTCCTAGGAGTTCCTAGGGTTTCCTAGGATTGCCTAGGATTGCCTAGGATTGCCTAGGATTGCCTAGGGTTTCCTAGGGTTTCTTTTCTAAAAGTTCACGTTCACCCCGAAGATGAAACTCTTGGGGACGGGTTGCGCAAAGGGGTTTCCCATCGTCTCGGGGTCGAGGTAGTTGCGGTAACTGCTGCCGAAAACGAGGAGGTTCCTGCCTTCGAGAGAGACGCTGGCGGAGGTGATGCCGATGGGCTGGAGCACCTTCTTGGGGATGCGGTAGCCAAGGCGCACGGACTGCAGACGGCAGTAGTTGCGGTTGCGCACCCACACGTCGAGCATGGAGTAGGTCTGGTACTCGGAGAAGTGGGTGTAGGCGGCGGCACGCTCAGGAGTGGAGGTGAGAAGGGCGGGATAGGCTGCGGAGAGCTGCTGGGTTGACGGGGCAGCCTGAACATTCCCATTAGTGCCATTAGTGCCATTAGTGCCATTAGCCCCATTAGTGCCATTAGTGCCGTTATTCCCATTAGTGCCGTTAGCCCCATTATTCCCATTAGCCCCGAAGCGATTCAGGATCTCGTGGTTGGTGTTGAGTCCTCGGTCGAAGTAGGTGGGTGAGTAGTTGGGCTGCACACGCACTTTCATGCCGAGGTTGAACATGAAGTTGACGCTGAGTTGCCAGTCCTTGTACTCGAAGTTGTTGATGAAGCCGCCGCTGACCTTGGGCTCGTCGGTGCCGATGTAGGTGTAGAGGGCACGCTGCTGTTCGGCGGTGAGGGTGGAGGCTCCGAAACGGTTGAGTTGGAAGAACTCTTCGGCAGTCTGCACGGTGCCGTCGTTGGCACGGAAGAGCGGATAGCCGTCGGCGTCGATGCCTGCCGTGCGGTAGGCGAAGATGGCACCCACGGGGTAGCCTTCGCGAGCGGGATAGGTGGCGTTTTCTGCCACCGTCTCGTTGAGGATTTTATTCTTATTGACACCTAAGTTCAGACTGGTCGTCCAATTGAAGTTTTTGGTGGAGATGTTGCTCGTGTTGAGGGCAAATTCCCATCCTTTGTTCTCCATCGACGCCCAGTTGATGGTGGTCATGGCGAAGCCTGTCTCCAACGGCAGTTGGCGCGACGAGATGAGGTCGGTGCTGCGTCGGTAGTAGTAATCGACGGTGAGTCGGATGCGGTTGTGGAGGAACGCCATGTCCAGTCCCACGTTCACGTTCTTGGTCTTTTCCCACTTGAGGTTGGGATTGGGCGCGGTCTCTGCGGCAATGACGGTCTCGATGTTGCCGGGCAGGACGGTGGTGCGGTCGAACGTGCCGATGAGGTAGGGCGAGGTGTTCTTGTCGATGTTTCCCTGCAAGCCGTAGGAGGCACGGAGGTTGAGTTCGTCAAGCCACTTGGCTCCCTCCATGAACTTCTCCTCCCCTGCCCTCCAGAGTCCGCTGAAGGAGTAGAGAGGCAGGTAACGGTATTTCTTTGCCACGCCGAAGACATCGGAGCCGTCGAAACGGACGGAGCCGCCGAGTGTGTAGCGGTGGGCGAAGGTGTAGGAACCTGTGGCAAACCACGACACGTAGGCATTTTCCTGATGGCTCTCCTCATAGAGGGGATAGCGCTGGGCGATGCTTTCGTTGGGGAAAATGACGGGCTGGGTGGTGAGGGTGCGGGCATCGAAGCCGTAGGCGGTGGAGGTGAGGATGCTTGTCTCCACGTGGCGCACTTCGGTACCGCCCATGAGTTCAACGTCGTGCTGCTCGGCAAAGCGCTGGTTCCATTCGAGCATCGCCTTCCAGGTCCACTGGTCGGTGTGCCCCTCGGTGCGCTTGTTCATGCCGCCGTCGGGGAAGATGGTCTTGCGCTCGCCGTCTATCATGTAGGTGGCGTAGGCTTTTGCCTTGCGCATGGCATAGGAGTCGTGGCCGGCATAGCGGGTGAGGGTGTAGTTGTCGTGCTGCAAGCCGTATTGGGAGGTGAGTTTCAGATGCTGGTTGAACTTGAGTTCTGCATCGAAAATCGCCATGACGGCACGGTCCTTGCGCTGCTTGGAGGTGTTGTAACGCTCCTCGAAGATGTTGAAGTCGGGGGCTTCGTTCTCGCGCCCCTGCACGTTCAGATCATAATTGTAATCGCCGTTGGCATCGTATGGCTCGAAGTAAGGGTTCGCCATGCGTGAGTAATAGACGGGATTGGTGAAACCGCCTGTGTCGGTCATGTAACTGTTTTGCTTGCGCTGGTTGGCAAAGAGGGAGGCACCGAGTTTGAGCATCTTGTTCAGACGGAAGTCGGTCTTCAGGGTGATGTTGAAACGGTTGTTCTTCACACCCCGCACATTGCCCTGCTCGTCGTAGTAGCCTGCTGAGACGTAGTAGTGGGCATTGTCGCTTCCGCCGGAAACACTGGCGTTGTACTCCTGGTTGAGCACGTTGCGGAAGAGGATGTCGTTCCAGTCGGTGTTGATGGTGCGCAAACGGTTGATGCGCTGCTGTGCCTGTGCCGAGAGGGCATCCCAACCACCAGCCTTGTAGGCGTCGAACTCACCCAGTTCATCGAGAATGTTCGCCACCCCACCCTTGTGCTGACGGTAGTTGTAGTCGGTGCTCAAGAGCCCGAGTTCGAGATCGACTTTCTCGTTGGCATTGAGCAGATTGAGACGGTCGATGCCGAGACGGGGGCTGTAGGTGTATTTGGCGGAGAAGTTCACCACAGGACGCCCCATCTTGCCTTTCTTGGTGGTGATGACGATGACGCCGTTGGCGGCACGCGCTCCGTAGATGGCGGTTGCGGCAGCGTCTTTCAGCACGGTGATGTTGTCGATGTCGGAGGGGTTGAGCCCTGCAATGCTGGTCTGGTAGATGTCATCGATGTCGTTGAGATTGTCGATGGCGGGAATCTCGTTGCCTTCCATGGGGATGCCGTCGAGCACCCAAAGGGGTTCCTGCACGCCGTTGATGGAGGCAGTGCCTCGAATGCGGATCTTGGCTGGCGCACCTGGCGCACCTGTGGCGGACACGGAGGAAAGACCTGCCACCTGACCTGCCAGTGCCTGGTCGATGTTCTTGACGGCACCGACGGTCTCATCCGAAATCTTCACCTCCGACACGGCAGCGGTGAGTTTGCGGCGGTCAATCTGCTGATAACCTGTCACAACGACTTCGCCGAGTCCCTTCGACGCACTGTAAAGGGTCACATCATATCTGTCCTGATTGGGCTTGAGCACAACGGTCTTGGACTCATATCCCATATAACTGACGGTGAGTGTCTTGACAGCGGCAAGCACGGTGAGGGTGAAGTGCCCGTTCATGTCGGCGGTCGTGCCCTTGGAACTGCCTTCGCCCACAATGATGTTGGCACCAATGAGCGGTTCGCCCTTAAACTCGCCGTCCATCACGGTCCCTGTGATGGTGCGCTCCTGTGCCACAGCCGAAAGGATGGCAAAAGGCACCATCAACAAGAACATCAAAGATCTTTTCATATTCATCATATACTTTATTATATTCTTTAACTTTAACCCTAACCTTAAACCTAACTTTAATAACTCTCCCCTAAACAGGGGAGTCGGAGGGGTCTTTCTCTCCCCATAGAGGGGGAGATGCCCGCAGGGCAGAGGGGTCTTCTCTTTTTCATTTATTCAGTCCCAACGCTGTCTGGATGCGCAGCGCCATGTCGTCGTAGTGCATTTGTGTGGCGGTGTCGCCCGTGTTTGCCTTGCTCTTGCAGAGGCGCAGGATGCGAAGCAACTCACCCCGTTTCAGGCTGATAGCATCGGAGGTGCGCGACACCTGCTTCATGGTGATGTCGAGGGTGCGCGGCGCGGATGAATCAAGAGAGCCTGAATCGCTGTAGCAGCCGGAAAGCCCGAAGAGCCCGGATAATCCAGAAAGTCCAGCGTTTCCCTCTTCTTCTTCCACCAGACTCTTATTGATTTTCACTCCTTCACTCTCGGCGGCAGCCGTGATGAGTGCATCGAGCAGGCTCTTCTGCAGACTGCGCTCCATGACATTGAGTTTCTGCCCTGCAATGGTCTTGCGGAAAAGGGACTGGTGCACCATGTCCATCATCTCCACTGCGGTGAAGGCTTGGTCGCCGTTCTCCCACTCATTCTGATACATACGCACCAGACGCTCGTTGGACAGGAGGTCCCAAAGGATGTAGTTCTGCTGGTTCTTCAAGAGCATGGCAGGTTCTTGCTCGGTGGTGCCGTTGGGAGTCTTGCGCAAAGGATACACCACCTTGGAGAGGGGCGAACCAAAAAGCCACGGCTGATAACTCAGCACATTGTCTATCAGGAACTGCACGGCAGCCTTCTGACGGGCTTTCTCCACGTGGATGTAGGCTGGCGGAAGGGAGGAAGCAGCCAAACTATACTGACCGGAATTCCCATTGAGCACAGGCCTTTCCATATAGATTCCGCCGACATTTGCCAGGACGTGATACAAGTACAGTCCCCACTGATAGATGACGGCATTGTAGAGGTCGGCTGCCTGGTCGTAGTTCTGGTCGGGCTCGCCGTTGAGTGTCCAGTTCACGAGGTTGGGCATGACACGCTTGAGGTTCTCGATGCCGAGGGTGGCGGACTTGATGGGGTCGTCGCCGAGGTCTTCGGAGAGGGCACGCGGGTCGATGGCGTTGCGCTTGTCCTGCGTCTCGCTGTAACGGTATTCCTTACCGTTGTGGCGGGCGAGGAAAGCAGCCAGTTCCTTCTTCTCGTCGGTGCCGGCAGGGAACCAACGGTAGCCCCACTCTATCGCCATGAGGTCGTAGGGTCCGATGTGGGGGGACACGACCTTCACGCCGTCGCCAGGCTGGGCGATGTAGTTGAAGCGGGCATAGTCCATGATGCTCGCCGAGGTGCCCCCCACCCTGTCGGTGAAGGTGGCGGAACGGAGCGAGTCGGTGGAATAGGCTGCCGAGGCTATCATGTTGTGGCGAAGTCCGAGAGAGTGTCCCACCTCATGGCAGGCAACGAAACGGACGGCATCGCCAATGAGTTCGTCGGAAAGGATGAGGGAACGTGCCCGTGGGTCGGTGGCAGAGGTCTGCACCCGAATCCACTCGCTGACGAGTGACTGCACGTTGTGCCACCAGATGATGTCCGCCTCCAGTATCTCGCCCGTGCGGGGGTCGAGGGTGGCAGGTCCCATGGCGTTCGCCGTTTCGGAAGCGGCATAGGTGAGGACGGAATAACGCATGTCGTCACCTTATTTAAATAAAAGCGGCTAGCCACTGTGAAATGACTTGCCGCTAAAGGGTTCAGTTCGATGAATTCATGCACAAAGATGATTCATGAACCATCAGATT
>SAMEA3663246__coassemble_512_pt1 | contig 11566 bp, 12 predicted proteins | sample SAMEA3663246__metabat2_low_PE_034 | metagenome-assembled genome bin SAMEA3663246 (sample SAMEA3663246) | pig gut metagenome | biome: pig gut; feature: pig-associated habitat; material: faeces | place: China | collected 2013
GCAGGTGGTCAAGTGGGAGTTCAAGTTGCAACTTTGATTGTAACGGAAGACAAAAATCTGCAACAGAGGACTCACCAACGCTCAATTGTCTAAAAGAGTGTTGGAGTTAAAATACACAGGGCAAGGAGATGAAGCAAAGAAATTAGTCGATCAGAATCTAATGCTCGATGTTTTCAATTTTATCTGTGATAAAGAGGCTTCGATTGAACAGACTAAAGAAAAAGTCGGGAAAGTCGTGACATGGTATGATAAATACTATAAGATATTGGAGTGCGAAGCGCCAGAGGAACTTAAGGGCATTAATGTGGGGAAAGTTGTGGAAGAGTATAAATCATTGGCATAAAACACATTGACAGTAAGACCACACCTTAATGGCTCCGCTTATCTTTCATGATGGGCGGGGTTTTTCTTGCAATCACATCTTCTAAAAAAAACGTCAGTTCGGTATAAGGAGCCGCTTCGCGAGAACCTTCAGCATTCGACGGAGTCAAATCTTTATAACAATAGAATTTTGAAAGATCTTGTATAGATTTTGTATAATTCCCGCCTCAGAGAGGCAAACCCAAAGACATGTTTTTTATATCGAACTCACGTTTAAAAAAGGTATATATTGTTTTTTTATAAAAAATATGTACCTTTGTAATATGAAACGAAGAAGAATTAAAAAATATCAAATACTGCAAGTCATTATCATCATCTTCGCAACAGGATTTATCATGGGATTGCTTGCTGCTGGCGGGGCTAAGATTTTATCTCTGAAATTCAGTCTGGTTGCAATATTTGGCACCGTTACATCTTCTTATTTCCTGCTACAAACAATTCGTCCTTTGAGATACAAAGCCTTGGTCATCACAAGACGACAGCGAGACAAAGCAATGCGGAAAGCAGAGGAACTAAAGTCTAAACGTATAATTGTACAAAACTTTAATAATATGAACATCTTTGGAGACAACAACGGAACTATCTACGGTGACAATGCCGTCCACAACGAGACGCACCACCACTATGGCAGCGAGCAGGAAACACGGGTGAACATGGAGGGTGGGCTTTCGCCCTATGTGACTCTACTGAGGAAGATGATGGCCCCTCTGCGCGAGAGCGGCAACTGGGGAACCATACTCTGCCCGTACAAGGCGGCGGTCATTGAGGGTGTGCTGCCCAAATGGCCTCACAAATTTTTTTGCAGCCAGATGGGGGTGCAAGTGCCATCATCGTCCTACAGCGAATGGATGAAGGACGGCAGACATGCCGAGGATGACCTGGAGCCTTACTCGGAAGAGTTCAGGAAACTGAAACATGAGATTGACAACTCTAAATGACACAACTTGCCTATTTCCCGAAATAGTCAGAAATAATCCGAAATAATCCGAACGGCTGATTGCCCCTGCAACGAAAAGTTGTGGGGGCATTTTTTGTACTCTACCTTTGCACCCGACAAGCGGAGTCAGCCACAAGGCGCCAAGGCAAAACTTCCTGAACTCTGTCAAAAAAAACAAAAGAAATATGAAAAAAGCAAAAAACAAACTCAAGGTGCGAGGAACAGGCACCTACGACCCCGAGACCAAGCGTTTTGGCTTTGAGCCTTTCAACGAGGCACCCAGCACCCAGCAGAACGTGAAGACGTGTGCCGGGGGTGGCAAGCGATGGACAACGACGGGCAGCGACCCTTCGCGGATGATGACCCTGAAGTGCAAGGAGAGTTCGGCAGACCAGTATTCAGACTTAGCGGCGCAGTTCAACGCATTGACCAAAGACTTGAAGCCCAAGAAGCCCGTGCTGATGCCAGAGAGTCTGCGCGTGGTGGCGGAGGACGAACTGGAGTGCTGGCTCGACACGGAGAAGGGCAAGATGACCTTCACGGGCACGGTTGACCTCGCCCGCCACTGCCGCGACTGGCAAGCCGAGGTGCTGCGTCTGGTGCAGCTGGTGGTAAGAAGACTGCCAGCCAACGAGAATTTCAATCGAGTAATCAAAAACATTAAAAATGGAGGAAACAAATGATGAATAGAGTTTATCAGCAAAACATTAACAAACCCACCGAGGAACTCACGGCAGAGGTGCTCCAGAGCCTGATGGAGCAACCCCGGAATCAGGAACTCATCGACGCTTACCGCAGGCTGAAGCGCGAGATGGCTGAGGCAGAGGCACGTGGAGCGGTGGAGGAATGGGTGAAGGAAGTTGTGAAAACCGAGGACTACAAGAAGTGGCTCACGCAGGAACTGAAGAAGGATGAGCGCAGGAAAAGGAAACTCATGCCTGCCGACGACCTGAAACGTGTGAAACTCTACATCACCCAGAAGAAGAGCGCCTTGCCTGCCGTCATCCCGACGGTGACACACTTTGCCGAAAGCAAGGACAGATGGGGACGCACAGGGCTGTGGCGCATACAAGCCAACGGTTACCTGTCGGGACTGGCGGTGCTGGATGCCGACCATGTGCCGAATGCCGAGGAACTCACCCAACAGTGGCTCCAGAGGGATGGCTTCAAGGAACTGGGCATCTTGTGGGTGTTCATCACGCCAAGCGGCGAGGGCATCAAGGTGGTGTTCAAGGCACGTCTGGAATGGGGTAACCTGCAGGACAACGCCTATGAGATGGCAGAGAGGCTCGGTGTGCTGGACTATGCCGACTCCCAGACGAAGAACAGCGACCATGCCCACTTCTTGCCAAAGGCGGACGATGTGAAGTTCATCGACTGGGAGGAGTTGTTCAGCTACGAGAATCCAGCCTTTGAGGAGAAGTATGGGGAGGCTTACCGACGTGGTGAGTCAGAACCCACCCGGTCCCGTTGGCAAGAACTGGAACGTCTGCGCAAGAATCCGCAAAAGGACACGGTGTCCCCTTCTTCTGCTGCTGCACCGGCATCGGCACAGCCCTCTTCCACTCCTGCTGCCATCACTTTCACAGAACGAGAGCAAGCCATCATCAAGGCACTCAACAACTACTACGGAGAGAGGCTGCCCGAGGGGAAGAATCATGCCACATTCGCGGCGCAGACCTCTCACTGGCTCCTGTGGCTGCTGGACAACAACCCCGAAAGGGCTATCGCCATGGCGCACGAACTGGAGTGGGTGAAGAACTGGGACCAACAGCCCAACGAGGTGGAGAGCCTCATCGACAGCGCAGCCAAGAAGATGCTGCTGAAATGCACTCCGAAGGCACTTGCCGCACTCCTGCTGGAGTCGGGCATCGACACGCCGCAATCCACCTCGGCAGCAACCAAGGGCGACCCGATGGAGGACTTGCCCTTCGGGAGGTGGTGCGGGCAGATTGAGGAGTTCTTCGGCGTGTTCCCCTGCCTGAGGGAGGTGTGCGAGCCTCATCCGCGCCGCCTGTGGCCTTTCCTGCTCTTCGCTTCTGCCGCCATGATGGGCACTTGCATGACGCGCACCTACTACACCTTCTACGCCAACAAGTCCATCAGGAGCCGCCTGAACTACATCATTCTGGGGGTGGGCGACCCCACCAGCGGCAAGGGCACACTGAGCCGACTGCAAGAACTGCTGCTGGCTCCCATCATCGAGGCAGACAGGGTGGCTGACGAGGCTACCAACGCGTGGAAGGAAATGAAGGGCAACGCTGGCGGCAACAAGGACACCCGTCCCCGCGACAAGATATACAACCGCATGTTCGGTCCCCGGGCATCGAACACGGAGTTCATCCGCAGCATGCTGAACTGCAAGACGATGGTGGACGGTGAGGAGATGAACTGTCACCTCGTGACGGTGGACTCGGAGAAGGACAACTCCATCAACATGTCGAAGTCGGGAGGGTGGCAGAATCGTGACATCATGGCGCTGAAGGCATTCCACAACGAGTTCGACTCGCAGCACTACAGCAACAACCAGTCGGTGAGCGGACGGTTCCGCATCTACTGGAACCAGATTGAGACCTGCACCCCTCCCACACTGAGGCGGCTGGTGAACGAGCGCAACTTCAACGTCGGACTCGACACCCGCATGGGCACCATCCCCATGGGAAAGCCCGACTTCGAGATGATGCCGCTGGTGGACAAGAACGACGATTTCCTTGCCGTGGCAGACGAAAACCTTCGGCAGTGGAGTTACAAGTTGGACCAGCGACAGGGCGAACTGCCTCTCTGGCCCCTGGTGGAGCATGTGCACAAATGGTGCGACGAGCAACGTGCCATCGCCGAGTTCAACAAAGACCAGGCCGACTGGCTGCTCATCAAGCGTGTCCCCTACTATGGCATCAACATCAGCGCACCCTACATCGACATGCGCCACTGGGAGGAACGCGAACAGACGGGCACCTATCAGATTGACGAGACGGACATGGCTCTCTGCGACCTGGTGCTTGACATTCAGTATCACACCCAGTTGCACTGGTTCTACGACCTCCACCGCAAGTATTACGACGACCAACTCCGCGATGCGGCACAGCAACGCCGACGCACCAACAAGTTCGTCGAGTGTTTCCGTCAACTGCCCGAGGAGTTCACCACCGAGAAGTTTGCACAGGTGTTTGGCTACGCCAACAACCGCTCCGGGCAGAAGACGCTGGAACGTCTGCTGAGCGACAAAGCCATCGAACGCACCATGCGCGGAAACTACAAGAAACTTGTCTCAGAATTGTGAGGAACAAGGAAAGTAAGATAGTAGGAAAGTGGACATGATTCCAAAAAGGACTTTCCTGCACAGGCAATAACAAGAGAGCAGCCCGCACGGCACCTTCGCCATGTGGGCTGCTATATCTTATCTTCCAGACACAAGAGCGTTTAATTGTCAAGCAACAAGTTGTATCTATCAGAAAATGTCGGAATGAGTGCCAGTCTGCAGGAACAGGAGCGTGAGTTGCTGATTGTCCTGCTGCCAAGTCATCAGCCAGTCGGGCTGGATGTGGCATTCCCATATCCCATGCATATTGCCTGAAAGTTTGTGCGGACGATACTTTGGCGGCAGCGAACCGTTTGCTTCAAGCAAGTCCATCGCATCGGTGATGAGTTTCATGTTGAGCCCTCGCCTGATGCAGCGTTGGAAGTCTTTTTTGAATTGGGACGACAGTCTGATTTGATATGCCATGGCTATAGCCCCATTTCTTTGTAAAAGTCCTTGAGCGAGTTGTACTGCGTCACGCCCTTGCCTTTCACGGCATCCTCTATGACCTTGATGCTTGCATCGTTCAGATAGAGACCTGTCTCAGGGTCATAAAGTTGGGGCTTGGCTTTTTCTCTCTGTATCTTTACGGAGGCCACTCCCATCAGCATCTTGCATGCTTGCTTCACTTTCGGAACAAGGCTCTCATCGGGTACTTGTAATATGATTGTTGCCATGATGTCCTTCTGTATTTCTGTTTTCGTGGGCAAAGTAACTAAAAAACTGCCGAACCACCAAATTTTTGCGCACATATTTTTCCGCACCATGCCTTCTCGTGTCACCATACATAACAAAAGAGAGCAGCCCGCACGGCACCTTCGCCATGCGGGCTGCTTTTTCTTCTTCCCCTTCTGAACCGGGGGGGGATTGGCTCACTTGATTCTGACGATGTTCAGCGAGTAGGGGGGGACATCGAGCAGGATGCCGCCGTCGGCAGCGTGGTTGATGTCCTCGTAGAAGATGCCGTAGAGCATGGGACTCACCTTCGGTCCGCGCTGCTGGGTGTCGATGTCAATAGTCACTTGTGCATGGACTGCTGCCGCAAAGAGGGCACAACAGGCCATGAGAAGAGTTTTTTTGCAATTCATATATTCTTGGGTTTTGGTTATTTTTTCTTGAAATCCGTCACACTTCATCGCTAACTTTTTGCAAAAGTACAAAAAAATCCGTAAGGAAGAAGCCTTCTCGCCTATATTTTCGTAACTTTGCACCCAAAACAACGACACTATGGCAACAGAAAATACGATACTGGAAAAATTGGAGGGGCTGGTGCCTCGATTTGAGGAGGTGTCAACCCTCATCACCGACCCGAACGTGATTGCCGACCAGAAGCGGTATGTGCAGTTGACGAAGGAATACAAGAACCTGGAGGACATCATGAAGGCCCGACAGGAATACATCAATGCCACCAAGGGACTGGAGGAGGCGAAGGAACTGCTCGCTTTGGAAGATGACCCCGAGATGAAGGAGATGGCGCGCGAGGAAATCGCCACCAACGAGAAGCGCATCCCGGAACTGGAGGAGGAAATCAAACTCCTGCTCATCCCTGCCGACCCAGAGGACAGCAAGAACGTGACGCTGGAAATACGTGGCGGTACGGGTGGCGACGAGGCGGCTCTCTTTGCTGGCGACTTGTTCAGGATGTACTCGAAATACTGCGAAATGAAGGGCTGGCACCTCACCGTGTCTTCCTTCTCCGAGGGTGCCGTGGGCGGCTACAAGGAAATCATCTGTAGTGTGACGGGCGAGAACGTGTATGGCATCATGAAGTATGAGTCGGGGGTGCATCGTGTGCAGCGTGTGCCTGTGACGGAAACGCAGGGTCGTGTGCATACTTCAGCAGCCACCGTGGCCGTATTGCCCGAAGCCGAACCCTTCGACGTGCAGATTAACGAGGGTGAAATCAAGTGGGACACCTTCCGCTCCTCGGGTGCTGGCGGTCAGAACGTGAACAAGGTGGAGTCGGGTGTGCGTGCCCGCTACATGTGGACGAATCCGAACACGGGCGAGAAGGAGGAAATCCTTGTGGAATGTACGGAAACCCGCGACCAGCCGAAGAACAAGGAACGTGCCCTTGCCCGATTGCGCACCTACATCTACGACCGTGAGCATCAAAAGTACATCGACGACATTGCCTCGCGCCGCAAGACCCTCGTCTCCACCGGCGACCGCTCTGCCAAAATCCGCACCTACAACTATCCGCAAGGCCGCATCACCGACCACCGCATCAACTACACCATCTACAACCTCGCCGCCTTCATGGACGGCAACATCCAGGACTGCATCGACCACCTCATCGTGGCGGAGAATGCGGAGAGGTTGAAGGAAGCGGAACTTTAGGGAGTTGATAGTTGACAGTTGACAGTTACCATGCGGACAGAAGGTGACCAGCTGTCAACTCTCAACTCTCAACTAATTTAACTGTCAACTAAATTAACTGTCAACTGTCAACAATCATGAAGTTATCAGCAGCACCACAAGCCATTGTCAAGGCATTTCGGATGTGCGTGAAACGCTTTCCAGTATCGGCAGCCTATATCACGGCATTGTCGATATTTCTCATTTTCAACATCATTGATGAGGGAGAACTTTTGGATGACAGCCTCATCGGTGCCGTCAGTTACTACCTGTCGGTGGGCTTTGTGCTTTCGCTGACACTCCATTTATGGCAAGAAGAGGGGAAAAAGCAACGCACAATCTTGATTGTCAACATGGTGGCACACCTGGTTCTTCTTGCCGATGCCATCTACATCTATCATGTGCTTGAGGACAGCAACAGTTATCACTATGAGGTGTGGGTGGCTCATGCAGCCATTATCTTCTCGCTGCTGCTCTCGCTGTTTTTCCTGTCGTTCTTCAAGGAGAAGGACAACATCGCCTCATGGAATTTCACCATGAACATCTTGGTCAACCTCTTCATCTGCCATTTCATTGGAGAAGTGATGTGGGGCGGTTTCTCGTTGCTGCTGTCTTCGTTCAACTTCCTGTTCCACATCGACTTCGATTCCAAATGGTATATGGTTATTGGTGTGCTGACAGGATTGCTGCTGTCTTCATGGCTATTCCTCGGAAGGATTCCTAACGGAGAAAACAAACATGACCGCACACCCGTCGATTCGGGATTTCTCAACGCAGTCATGCGTTTCCTCTTTCTGCCGCTGGTGGGGCTTTACACCATCGTGCTCTACATTTATGCCATACAGATTCTCGTCAAATGGGAACTGCCCAATGGTTGGGTGTCGTGGCTTGTGGTGGCATCGATGGTGGGACTCATCATCATCGAGTTCGGACTTTATCCCGTCAGGAAAGCGCAGAACCGAAAGGCTGACAACCTCATTGCACGGTATCTGCCCGTAGCCATACTGCCCCTGCTATTGCTCATGACCGTGGGCATCATCCGCCGCTTCAACGACTACGGCATCACCATCAACCGCCTCTACCTCATCACCCTCAACCTCTGGTTCTACTTCGTCTGCATCACGCTCTTCCAGACCAAGGCACGACGCATCAACTGGATCACCATTTCCTTCGCCCTCATCTTCCTGCTCACATCGGCTTTCCCTATCAACTATTTCAGCATCACGCGCAACTGCATGGACAGCAAGATCAGGAAGATGCTGTATAGCACAGACATGATAAGAGTAAGGAAGTTCCCGCTCAACGAACGGCAATACAAGCATCTCCTCCACATCCTGACCAAGGAGGAGGCTGTCGAGCTGAACGACAAGATGAGATACATGAGGGAATATTTCGGAAGCCACTACACGGATGCCTACGTGAAGGACACCACAGAGGTTTACTTCTACTACGACTTCCTCAGCGACACACCGTCTCAATCAACAATCGTAGAAAATTACTATATCGGCAACGGCTGTGAGGACTTTGCCATCGACATATCAGAGGGATACGAAAAGATATTCAGGGTTTACACGCCGACTGTCACAGTTCCTTCCAACCAGAACATCGTTCAGTTAGTCGCTGAATTCAGAGGCGAAGCCCTTGACACCGTCTTCGTCAATCTTGACACACTCCGTGCTCACGAACACTCTATGCCAGCGCCTTTCCCATTGCCTTGTGCATCGAATCACAATATATACATGGTGACCCATTTCAGCATCAGCCCATTGAACGACTCTCGCACGAACAAGGTCGAGAGCATCATGGTTGACGTCACGGGTTTCGTCCTACAGAAGAAATAACAAAATCACACATATTTACTTATGACACGTCAAGAACTTATCAATCAAATTTTCACCAAGAAGACCTTCCTCTGTGTGGGTCTCGACACCGACATCAAGAAGATTCCAGAGCATTTGCTGAAGGAGGAAGACCCCATCTTTGCCTTCAACAAGGCAATTATTGATGCCACCGCACCCTATTGTGTGGCATACAAGCCCAACCTCGCTTTCTATGAGAGCATGGGCGTGAAGGGATGGATTTCGTTTGAGAAGACCATCCAGTACCTCAACGAGAACTACCCACAGCACTTCATCATCGCCGATGCCAAGCGCGGCGACATCGGCAACACCAGCGCGATGTATGCCCGCACCTTCTTCGAAGAAATCAACCTCGATGCCCTCACGGTGGCTCCCTACATGGGCGAGGACAGCGTGACTCCTTTCCTCCAGTACGAAGGCAAGTGGGTCATCCTCCTGGCACTCACCTCGAACAAAGGCAGCCACGACTTCCAACTCTTACCAGTTGACAGTGGAGAGTTGACAGTTGACAGTTGCCATGCGGACAGTTCCGCATCAGCCGTTGACCCACAAGGCGGCAGCCAACTGTCAACTGTCAACTGTCAACTGCCAACTCCCAAGGAGCGTCTCTTCGAGAAAGTACTGAAGAAGAGCCAGGAATGGGGCAACAAGGACAACATGATGTATGTGGTAGGTGCCACACAGGGCAAGATGTTCGCAGACATCCGCAAGATTGTTCCCGACCACTTCCTGCTCGTGCCTGGCATCGGCGCACAAGGTGGCAGCCTCGAAGAAGTGTGCAAGTACGGCATGACCAAGGATTGCGGCCTGCTCGTCAACTCCTCACGTGCCATCATCTATGCCGACAAGACCGAACGGTTTGCCGAAGTGGCAGGCGAGGAAGCACGGAAAGTGGCAGAACAGATGAAGGCACTACTTCATTAATTTTCTCAACAACGGATTGTACGGATTAAACGGATTTAACATGCCATCCGATATTCCCCAAACATCTCACATGAAATCCGTATAATCCGTGTAATCCGTTGTAAAAAATCCTCGTTGTTAAAAAAATCCCCGTCCCATGCAATCCGCTAAAATCATCAACGACCCCGTGTTCGGGTTCATCCGCGTGCCACGCGGTTTGTTGCTCGACATCGTGCGCCATCCCGCCTTCTACCGTCTCAGCCGCATCAAGCAGTTGGGCGGTGCCAACATCGTCTATCCCGGGGCACAGCACACCCGTCTGCAACACTCGCTCGGAGCCTTCCACCTGATGGGCAAGGCCATCCTCTCTCTGCAGCAGAAGGGACACTTTATCTTCGACAGTGAGGCTGAAGCAGTGCAGGCTGCCATCCTCCTGCACGACATCGGGCATGGGCCCTTCAGCCACGTGCTCGAACACACCCTCATTCATGGGGTGAGCCATGAAGACATCTCCCTCATGGTGATGGAGCAGATGAATGAGGAAATGCGCGGACAGTTAGGACTCGCCATCAAGATTTTCAAGGACGAATACCCCAAGCGGTTCCTCCACCAACTCATCTCCTCACAACTCGACATGGACCGCCTCGACTACCTGAAGCGCGACGCCTTCTTCACAGGCGTGAACGAAGCCAACATCGGCTCCTCACGCATCATCGACATGCTCGACATGGTGGACGACCAACTCGTGGTGGACAAGAAGGGCATCTACTCCATCGAGAACTACCTCGTCAGCCGCCGCCTCATGTATTGGCAGGTGTATCTGCACAAGACCTCTGTAGCGGCAGAGCACGTGATGATCAACGCACTGAAACGAGCCAAGCAACTGGCGAAACAAGAACTCTCAACTGTCAACCCTCAACTGTCAACTCTATTCGCCTCCCCTGCCCTACGGTTCTTTCTCTACAACGACATCGACCGCCAGACCTTCTTCAGCCAGCCCGAATGCCTGCAGAACTACCTCACCCTCGACGACAACGACATCTGGTCGGCCATGAAAGTGTGGTGCAACCATCCTGACCCCATCCTCTCCCTGCTCAGCCGCGACTTCATCAACCGCAACATCTTCAAGGTGGAGATGAGTGACGAACCTGTCAGCGAAGAACGCAAACAGCAGAAACTGCAAGAGTTGGCAGAACACTATCATGTGTCAACAGACGATGCCAACTACCTCATTTCCAACATAGAAGTAGGCAAAGACATGTATAGCCTTGATGACGACCAGATAGAAATCCGCTTTAACGATGGCACCACACGCGACCTGACAGAAGCAAGCGACATGCTGAGCACATCGCTTGCCACCAAGAAAATCCGCAAGCACTATTTCTGCTACCAGCGGTAGAGCCGCTGTCCCTTCTCAGCCTCCCCCGGAACAGCATGGACGACTTTCCATTGAGCCGTAAGCGTGTCATAATGGAGGATGCCGATGTGAGAATAGATGGAACTGCTCGCCTCTGTCACCACACGGCTTTCGGCTCCAGAGCCACACCGCAGGACAAGGTCACCTTCTCGAAATGCTTCCTGTCCGGTCAGCACCACCACCTCATGGTGTTCAGCGCACCCGCATAAGACGAGTGCTATCAGAAGAATGAATTTTAGTGACTTTACCATAATCGCGTCAAAGGTACGGATTCTCAGTGAAAAACTAAAAACAAAAAAGTAAAAGTATAGGTTCGCCCTTCGTTTTTGTCATCAAAAATGCATTTTTACTTTTAGTATTCCTAAAATCCGCAACTATCATCCAATACACGATTAAGGGTAGATTTATGAGTC
>SAMEA3663246__coassemble_518_pt1 | contig 11425 bp, 10 predicted proteins | sample SAMEA3663246__metabat2_low_PE_034 | metagenome-assembled genome bin SAMEA3663246 (sample SAMEA3663246) | pig gut metagenome | biome: pig gut; feature: pig-associated habitat; material: faeces | place: China | collected 2013
TTGTTGCTCAGGAACTTATAAATAAAGTTAAATTATAGTGTTGCGGAATTAAGGTTATAGAAATTAGTGGGTGAAATTATGATAATTATTCAATTTTGTTTTACGACAGAGCCACGAAGTGGCCTAATGACCGATTCGGGTTTAATCATCGCGAAGCGGTATGTTATATAAAGACAAGTTCCTGCGGGACGATTGAGCAGATTGAGCGGATTTTTCCAGAGCCTCTCAAGGCTTTCAAATCTGGGAAAATCTGTGCTATCTGTGGGAGTAAAATGGTTTTTTGTGAGACTCTCACAGAAATGGAAGGTCATACAGAAATCACAGAAATTCATGGAATCCTTTTAATCTAAAAAATCTTCCCAATCTTCCCATCGACCGCTTGCGGTATAGTTATATATACAACTAATCCGCGTTGCGGATGATTAGAAGATTTTGAAGATTGAGAAGATGATTAAGATTTCTTTGTATGCTTCGTGCAGTCCATGAACGATTTCTTCACACCGCTCACGGTGTCCTTCCGTGCATTTCCGCATGAAACCCAAGTAAAGCATTGTGTACAAATTGAAAAATGAGGATAAGGTTGGGGTGGTGTGGCATGAAAAAGCCGGATTTTATGCAGTTTGTGCTTTGTATTGCATAAAATAGCATATTTTTTATGCAGTTAATGTGGCAGAATGAATAAAAAGTAGTAATTTTGCCATCGAATCAATAGCAAATAATATGAAGACTATCATTTTGAATCAGCGCAAAGAGCGGGACGAGTTGATGTCACGCACATATTTGACACGGCATAACAGCCAAGATATGGATTTGTTGCTAAGTAGTCATCTTATAAAGTTGATAACGGGTCCTCGACGAGTAGGGAAGTCCACGCAAGCATTATTGATGTTGCGAAACAAGAATTTTGCCTATTTGAATTTTGATAATCAATCATTGTTGGATGCGTGGGACGCAGACCTTGTCATCCGTATGTTAGATGATGTTTATCCTGGTTATGAGTATCTTCTGCTTGACGAGGTGCAGAATCTTGATGCTTGGGATATGTGGGTTAGTGAACTCTATAGAATGGGTAAGAATCTCATCATCACAGGCAGTAATGCAAGGATGCTTAGTGGCGAGATGGCTACGGTGTTGACAGGTAAGTATCTTCAGGTGAAGATGCTGCCGTTCAGCCTTGAAGAGTTTTTCGACTGGAACAAACTGGATATTCATGCATTGCAGTCTGAACAGAAGACAGAAGCATCTTTCTTGACCGATGACTATTTGAGAAATGGCGGCTATCCAGAGGTGGTGGCATCGCGCCAACTGACGCGTAGTTATCTCGACACGTTGTTTGATTCTATTATCTGGAAAGATGTTGCGAAACGACATAATATCCGTAATATAGCAGATTTGAACAATCTTGCCATGTATCTGCTTTCCAACTTCTGCAATCTCGTTAGTGCCAACGACTTGACAGAAGAGTTGGGATTCTCCAGTGCCAACACGACAAAAAAGTACATGGATTATTTACAAGAACCATACCTGTTCTATTACTTGGCACGTTATAACAATAAACTTAAACTGATGTGGAAGGCTCCACGGAAAGTCTATGTCGTTGACAATGGCTTTGTGGCTTCCAAGGCTTTCAATTTGAGTGAAAACCTTGGAAGGTTGTTGGAGAATCAAGTGTTTATGGAACTTCTGCGTAAGGGGTACGACATAGAGAAGTCAATGTTCTATTATCATTCCCGCAATGATAAGGAAGTGGATTTTGTGCTCCGAAAAGGAACGCAGATTGAACGACTTGTGCAGGTGTGCTATGATTTGAGTAGTCCAAAGACAGAAAGACGTGAGGTGGATAGCATGGTGGAATGTGCAGGAGAATTGAAATGCAGTAATCTTGTCATAGTGACATATAATGATAAACGTACAATAGAGAAAGATGGTTACTGTATCCATGTGGTGCCCATATCGGAGTTCTAGGCGGCTGAACATACCGTTCGCAATGCTTTGTATGCTTCGTGCAGTCCATGAATTAAATGGTTCTTGTTAGGATTCAACGAACTGGCGTTGTTTGCTTTTGAGATACAGATGATGTATGCCCAATCTGTCATTTAGAGGTTCTTTTCGCCTAAAAAGTTCGTCTTTTTTACTTTTCTTGCATTTTTTGTGTGATTTTCTTGCGGTTGTCGTATGAATCTGCTATCTTTGTATCTTAAATGTACGCGCATATACACGCGAGGTGGCAGAGAAATGCTGCCAGAGTAGCTTATTTTTGAAATAAATTAAATTAACCAAATCGATATGAAAATCCAAAAAACACTTTTATTCATGATGCCGCTGGCAGTGGCAGCAATGGTTCTTATGGGCTGCAGTGACTATGACAACGGCTACACCGAGAAGGAGATGAAGTTCAATGCAGACTTCAGCCGTCAGTTCGGCTCGTTCGACGAGACGCAGGACTGGAACTTGGCTGAGCGTGTGGCAGTGACCGTGACCACCTCCGAACTGAAGGACATCAATGTCTATACGGAGAAGGAAGGTTCGTTCGTGCAGGTCGGAGCGTTCAAGAATGTGATGGGTACGAAGAAGTTGGTGTTTGAGGTGATTGAGGACATGACGAACCTTGTGGTGAGCGACGGCGACGTGGCTCTCCGTGCCGTGACAGGCGGAACGGTCAATTTCGACAACATGACCTCTGTGGGTGGCGAGGTGTTGGGCACTCGTGGCGACGCGTATGTGAACCGCAACCTGTGGTCAAAGAATTATGTGGTGCCAGCCAACATCACCGAAGCTGAACGTAAGGCTGTGGTGGCTGAGTTCAGCAAGCAGCACTATGGTGCCTACAACGAGGTGCTGGTGCCTTGGACAGAACTGTTCGTGCAACAGGTGTATAAGGGTGAGGCAAAGTATTATAATGCCTTCAACCAGGAGACTGGCGTGGCAAGCGACAAGATGAACCACCTGCTGATTTGGGACCGTTCGGCTTCTGCAGGCACGTTCGACGGAGGCTACATCCATATCAACGACTTCAACAACGGCAACCAGCAGACAGTGGCATACGACGACAACGACACGGAGCATCAGCACCCCATCAAAGGTCTGACCCTCATGCGTGGCATTGACCCGACGGATTGCCCCACTGAGGACGTGACCATCGAAGGTGAGACGAAACACTGGGTGAAGCAGTTTGAATATCATAACGCACTGAGCGACGAATACCAACCTACATACATCATGAAGCGTGTGACCTGGACGGAGGACGGCGTGACGAAGTCGGGTCTCTACCTTGGTTTCGACTTCTACGCTCAGAAGCGTGCTGACCAGCCTGCCGGCAAGAACATGGAAGTGGAGCGCGACTGGATTTTCAACGACTGGATCATCAAGATTTCGCAGAGCCTCAATCCAGTGGTGCCGGTGAGCGAGCTGCAGAACGCAACTCCTGCTGCCTGGATTTTGGCAGGTGAGGACCTCGGCGGCGGTTTCGACATCGACTACAATGACGTGGTGGTGCAGGTGGAGCGTCTGGCTGGCGAGAACAAGGTGCATGTCACTCCGTTGGCTGCCGGCGGTACACTCGCATCCTACCTCTTCTTCGGGCAGACCTGCATCGGTGAGATTCACCAGTTGCTCGATGCCAGCCCGGCACGAAGCGGCAGTTATCAGCCCATCAACCTCAGCGGTGACCTGCATGTGTCTACCCAGAAAGTGGAAGTGACCGTGGATAAGGATTGGGGTCTGACCCAAGACATCAGCAAGGCGAACAACATGGGTGGTTTCACCATCCGCGTGTTGCCTGAAGGCACAGAACCGATGGCAAAGGTGCTCAACTATAACGACCCGGCCTTCGACAAGGCTACCACCGTGAAGGCTCCTCAGCAGGGAGAGGCACCATATATCATCTGTGTGCCATACGCTTACAAACTCACGAACTATCCTGAATCAGGACTGTCGGCGGCCACCGTGTGGGCATGGCCAGGCGAGCTCGTCAACATTGCCTCTGTCTATGAGGAATTTGAGGATTGGGCGCGTGATAAGGCTGCCAAGAAGGATTGGTACTCCAAGCCAGCGGCACAGGGCTTCGTTTCCACGCAGAAGTTCACTCGCATGAGATTCGGTGAGCAGCCTGCCAAGATGTCCGATTTCGAAATTCAGGAGACAGGCAATCCTAATGCCGACGTGACCTTCTACAACCAGGTTCCGAGCGTCTATCCAGAGGTGAAGCAGCCAGCGGCAACCCTTGCACTGAAGCAGGAAGGCGACATCTACGTGACCGTGGGCGAAACCATCGACCTCCTCAACTACGTCAACACGAACTATCCAGACAAGGTGTTCTGCGTATCGACCAGCTATGGCGAACAAGAACCAGTGGCAGGCTCCTTCACCCAGTTCAAGACGTTGCAGGCGAACCACCGCACCCTCATGCACATCAGAATTGCCACTCCTGGTGGTCTGCTCAATGTGGATGTTTATGTGAACAGCGGCACCAGCAGCGAAGACAGCGGCAAGAAGCACAACACCATCACCCTCTACGACAATGGCACCCCCGTCTATAACATTCCTACCATCGCAGCGGGCGAGACCAAGACCTACACCATCAAGTCGAACGGCTCAGGCAGCTATTCGGTAGTGGGAAGCGATTACTTCACGGCTTCCGTCAGCGGCAACACGCTGACCATCACCGGTGTGAAGGCAGGTAGTGCCAACCTGATTATCAACCAGGCAGCCGACGGCACCTACAAGCCAGCAACCGGCAATTACTGGCTCACTGCAACGGGTGCTCCGGCCGCTGACGAAAGTGCTGATTATGGCACAAGCCTGAACGTCAGCACCATTGAAGGCTACGGAAATGCCATCGACGTGGCAGACCTCCCCACATCGGGCAGCGTCACTCTCACTTATGTCATTGACTGGCCTTGGGAATTAAATGATTGCTCTGTTAAGGGCTTCTGGTGGGACGAATCCAACATTTACTGGCGTCATTGGGCAGAAAAAGACCTCGGCGTGAACAAGGAGAAGAAAGGTGGCACCTACATTCTCACCACTACTGTCGATGCTTCTGCCTACCAAGGCTGCCGCTTTGTCCAGCTCATTTTCTACAGCGGAACGCTTAAGGGCGCTTACTACAAACAGAACTGATTTTCAAATATAAATGTCTACTAAGAGAGGCGACCTTGTTGGGTCGCCCCTCTTGTGCTTTTTATACCAAAAATTTGGAAGAAACAAGAAAAGTATGTACCTTTGCGCTCAATATCAAAAAGGAGGAAATGGAAAGTGCAGAGATTATAACAAGTACGGATTTTATTAAGTCGAAGATTTTTGAGGTGCGTGGCAGACGAGTCATGATAGACAGTGACTTAGCAAGCATGTATGGCGTTGAAACAAAGAATCTCAAACGTGCGGTGAGAAATAACATTGAAAGATTCCCAGATGATTTCATGTTTGAACTGACAAAACAAGAATATGATTCTTTAAGGTGCAATTTTTTCACCATAAAAAATGGAAGGGGGCAACACAGCAAGTATCTGCCCTACGCATTTACGCAAGAAGGCATTGCCATGTTATCAGGTTTGTTGAGAACTCCTATAGCCATTCAGGTGAACATCAATATTATGCGTGTCTTTTTTCAACTACGGCAAGCACTTATACGTGTAAGCGACACTGACTTGCAGTTAGAACAAATACACAAGGAATTGCAGCAAATGAAAGTCGATTTTGATGAAACATTGCGCAATCAGAATGAGATTAATGAAATGTTGGGGAAAGAGCAAGATTTTATTTCAGATCAGATAGAACTCATCAACGACGCGATAGCCCGGCTACAAATAGAGTTTAATGAAAAGAAAAAAGAATCAAAGCGTAAGCCTATAGGCTTTAAACCTTGCAAAGAAATATAGATATGTGGCTTGACATCCTATACATACTGATTGGGTTCGTCCTCCTCGTGAAGGGGGGCGACTTCTTGATTGACGGTGCGGTGGCGATAGCGCAACGTGCCAAGTTGAGTGCGATGGTGATTGGCATCACAGTGGTGGGCTTCGGCACGTCGATGCCCGAACTGCTGGTATCGACACAGGCAGCGTGGGTCGGTTCGTCGGGTTTGGCAATCGGCAATGTGGCAGGGTCGAACATCGCCAACATCGCCCTCATCCTCGGTGTGACCGCCATGATATGCCCCTTGCCGTCGCAGCGCACGATGATGAGGATTGACATCCCCTTCATGCTGTTCGCCATGGTGCTGTTCATCGTGATGGCGATGACCGACGACACCATCCATCGGTGGCAAGGCATCACGATGGTGCTCCTGCTTGTGGCGTTCATCATCTGGGAGGTGCAGCGTTCGCGCAAGAAGACCAAGCGGGCTGAGGCGCAAGGCGAGGCGGAAGTGGTGGAGAAACCCTCCATGCCCCTGTGGCGTGCCATCCTCTACGTGCTGGTGTCGCTGGCGGCGATGGTGTGGGGTGCCGACCTGCTCATTGGCGGTTCCAGTGCCATTGCCATGGAGTTGGGCAACTACTTCGGCGTGGCGAAAGAAGAGATGGAGCGCATCATCGGGCTCACCGTGGTGTCTGTGGGCACGTCGCTGCCCGAGTTGTTCGCCTCGGTGATGGCGGCACGCAAGGGTGAGACCGACATGGCGGTGGGCAACATCATCGGCTCCGTGTCGTTCAACATCCTTTCGGTGGTGGGAGTGGCTGCTGCCATCACACCAATCCACGATGCGTGGAAGCCCTTCGCCATCGACTATGCGGTGATGCTGGGCTTGGGTCTGGTGCTGTGGCTCTTCTTGCAGACGCACCACAAGATTGTGCGCTACGAAGGTGCCATCCTGCTGACCATCTATTGCCTTTACATCGCCAGGACCTTGATGGTGTAGGGGAGGTGACTATTCAGCGAATCGCCCTCGGCGATGATCTGAAGAAATGAATTGCAATTATTGACGTCAGTTCGGTGTAAGAGCACTCACGGTCGGAAGTCCTTTTACCGCTTTGCGGGCTTCAGAAAAACAACAAAAAGCAGCCCCGGAAGTTTCCTTCCGGGGCCTTGCCTCTTGTGCTCTGCCTCTTACACGTTGGGCAGAGTGCGCTTATTTCTTATATCCGCATTTCGGACAAACACCTTTTTCATTCAGAGAAATTCCGCACAAAGGACACCTGTCAATATCCTTATGGCAATCAAATTCTTCAGAAGCTTTATTTACACCACTGCTAAAGGTTATCTTTACAATATTCAGCTTATCCTTCAGCAAGTCATAAACAATCTTTATCATCCCCTCCACTGTCATCGTTTCTTTCGTCACAACCAGACGACAATCAGGATATGCCTTTGCCCATTCCGTACAGAAGGCCTCACCCTTCATCTTGTTCTGCGGATGTCCGTCTTTGATTCCCTGCTTCTCATAAACATCCAGCACGGCAGGCAGCAACGGGTCATCCTCTCTCAGCACCAGCGCATGGTCAAAGTTCTTCAGCACATCCCAAGCCAGTTTCTGAATCTCATTGCATGGGTAAACCATGTTGACACCTTGATTGATAGAATCCTCAACCTCAATAGTCAAGACTCCAGTGTGTCCATGCAGATATTGCGCTTCACCACGAAAACCATAAAAGCGGTGTGCATACTGCAAATCAAACGTTGTGATACTTCTCATAAGCATTCCTCCTAAATTTTAAGGTCCTTAATTCTGCAACACTATTACAAATATAACTTTTTAAGTACCTGAGCAACAAAAAGTTGATCAGGACTTTGCCATGTCGGATTTTTCACATATCTTAGTGTTGCAAATCAAAATATGTATCAAACCCGACCGACATGGCAAAGGTAGCAATAAAATTTGAGAAACTCTCTCTTTTTGGAGGATTTTTTTTAATAATGGAGCAATTTTTTTTAATGATGGAGGAATTTTTGTCAATAATGGAGGAATTTTTTTCAATAATGGAGGAATTTAACGTGTATTCGGTGAAGACCACAAATAATCACGGATGGTTGGGATGGTTCAACAAGCCATCAATCAGACCCTAACCCCCATCTATGAGCGTCATTTCATTAAGTCACTTAAAGTTAGATTTTTGGTTATTAAAAAGCATCACGCTGTTTTATGAGATTAGTTCGTGCGACCTCTACATCCGTTCAGCATTCATGGACAGCAAGGTTTCGCTGGGCGACATCCTTTGACTGTCGATAGGAATGAAGTTGCAGATGCTGTGAATAAATAATCTCCACAACAGATTATTCTTTACGACGTAGAACGAACACACCACAAGCGTAATTGAGTGGAGTGTGATTAAAACGAGTTGACGAGTTGAAACTTGTCAACTCGTCAACGAAAAAAATTAATATACGCTGTATGTGCAATACTGGGTGAGGAACGACTTGCTGTTGCGACCTCCAGTAGTGTTGGTAAAAATCTGTATCAAATCGTATGTGGCAAGCGAACACTTTAATGTTGCCTTCTTCGACTTGTTGGAAGTGCAATAGAACCAATAGTCGATATTGACATTGGAAGGCACATTGAAATTGGGTCCGAGGTCGATTTCTTCTATATATGCACTATTAAACATACTGCCGATACTTGTCACATTGTCAGCGCTCCATCCCGAGATGTTTATCTTCTTTGCATTGCCACAACCAGCGAATGTACTGCTAAGGTTCTGAACTGACGTAGTCTTCCAGCCGGAAAGGTTGATGGAAGTGGCAGTGCATCCCTTGAATGCGCTGTCCATTATGGTGGCGGAAGAGAAGTCGGCATCTATACATGTGAACTCACCGTTGCCGCCTACACCAGCGAACGCATTCTTCATATAGATGATATTCGACGTATTGCTCTTGCCGAACACAACAGTCTGAAGACTCTTGCAATTGCTGAATATAGAGGTGAAATCATTGGCATTATGGAAGTCAAACGAAGACATGTCCACCTTCGGCAACAGATAGCAGTTGGTAAACATCTCCTTAACTCCCGTTTCCTCCAACGATGTCTTGCTACAATTCATTTTCACATCGGTGAGCTTCTGACAATTCCAGAACATACGGTTGAAGGTTCTAACCTTATCAGTGTCCCACGAACTGATATCCACAGACTTGAGCGAATAGCAACGGTCAAACAGGCTGTTCATCGAGGTGACGTTGGACGTGTTCAACCCCTTCACGTTTACAGACTCAAGACTCTCACATAGAGTAAAGATTCCGGACATATTGGTCACTTTTGAAGTGTTGAGCGGAGTGAGGTCCACGCTCTTCAGCTTTCTGCATTGATTGAACATGCCTGCCATGTTGGTGCAGAGCGAGATGTCAAGTCCCGAGAGGTCAACCTCCTCCAAGCCAGAGCAATTAGCGAACATGGCAGAGCAAGTGTTGCCGGTGCTTACGATTGCTCCGGGAGTGGAGACGGTGATGGTGGCGTTGGCTGCATCCCATTCCATGTAAACATTATGCTGCAAATTTTTATCATTGCCTGCTATCCTCTTGACATTGACGGGGAGACTACTTCCTTTATACCCATTATATTTGTCGCTATGGCCTATGATGTTCACCTTCTTTACGTCGGCAATCACTCCTCCGTTAGCTTTTACGAGACTCTCTATATTATTTTTGAATCCTCCGTTGGCTTGTATCAGCGCTCCGGCATAAGCCTCCGACTTCTGGTTAAGCTTGAATGTAAACTTCTTGCTGATGTTGGTGGTTGGGGTTAAGGTGACGTTAGCACTCTTGTCCGTGCCGTTATAGTTGGCATATACGAAGAGTATTAGTTTCCCATCCTCCTTGGAGAAATCGTATATCCATCCCTGCTCGCCGAAGCACACGTCAAAGTCGCAGTTGGCTTCAATGGGTATTTCCACCCTTCCTCCGGCTGCTGGAGCTTCCACCAGAGTCTGCTTAACGTTAATGTATGGTTCATTCTGAACGTCAGGAGAACTTGGGACATCGCCCTGAGCATAGTCAATGACAGACTCTGAGTCGAAGTCGGAGAGCCAGTCGGAATCCGTTGCGCCGCCGCTTTTCATCCAATTTGAAATCTTCGGGAACACCTTGTTAATCTTATATCCCTCAATGGTATGAGGCATATAGCCTTCCACCCTGAACGCCCATACGAGTCCTCCATTGTGGAAACTGCTATCGTCAGTGTTTGATGCGAATCGGGTTACTGCAGTGTTCTTCTCGTGTATCTCCACCATGTTCCGTGTGTTATAGATGAAGAAGTTGAGGTCTTTGTCCCTAATGTTCAACTGTGGATTGCCGTCTAACGGTCGTGTGAGTATGATGGTGACATAAGGCAAGCTTTCCTGTGATATCTTTGGCAGATTAACATTGAAATAGCCGTTGCCTTTCTTTATGTTCTGTGCTCCGTTCACTCGGAAAACAGGAGTGCCGCTGGCATCAGATTCCGATACGTTCTCCACCGAAAGGCGCTTATCCGACGAGAGCCAGTTCACTTCGAGTCCGTCCACATCCACACCCTTTACCTCAACTCCAGGCACAAACGGCAGTTTGCCGCCTATGGCACGTATCTGAAGAGTGATTTCCAGGGTCTCCGAAGTATCGGACTTTCCATACTGTTTTCTGTAGCCAAGCACGAAGTCGTTCATATCGTAGTCGCCCATTTCTGGATACATGTCCTCAAAGAGCACTGTGCCATACACCGAGTTGTTGGGTGAGAACACCAAGGTCTTGTCGCTTCCCAACGGCGTCAGCGCCTCTGACGCGTCAGTAATCTCGTACGATATGTTGACGGCACGAGTGAGAACCTGCTTTTTACCGATGTCAATGGTGCGCACCACTGTCTTGCCATCCTTGTCGAGGTAGGCAAGATATAGGTTTTCAAACGTTTTGAGTGTAGTGAGAGATACTGTTTCCAGTTTATCAGCCTCAAGCATTGTGGTACACATTAGTTTCTCTAAGTTCTCGTCCTCATATATATACGCACGAGTCGTTACATTGCTTATAAGCTGTATATCCACGTCTTGCGACATGTTCCAGTCAAAATCCAAAGGAACTTCATTACCTTCAGTATTCACGCCAGGGGGAAGATTGGTTTCCATTGTATCAACACAAGCACCGAGTGTTGTAAAGGCGATTGAAACGCCAGCCAACCTTAAGATTTTGCAAAAATATGGTTTAATGTTCATGGCTTAAAAAATTTTGTGTAGTATAGTATTAATTCTCAATTTGGCACAAAGATAAAAAAAAATATTGAATTGTCCAAGGAATTAGACAAATATATTTAATAATATCCTAAAAATATTCACTTTTCAAGTAGAAAGTGTAGTAGAAAGCCTTTTTTATGAAAAAGTTGACAAGTTGACTGTTGACTGTTGTATTATTCTGTAGAGTGTAGGGTGTTAGCGGAGCTGGCTTATATATAGGGAATGTCGTTTAATTCTTTCAGTCGTGGACGCATAGAGGTCATCTTGGCATCTTGATGCTCCGTGCGTCCAGTTTTAAT
>SAMEA3663246__coassemble_567_pt1 | contig 10813 bp, 8 predicted proteins | sample SAMEA3663246__metabat2_low_PE_034 | metagenome-assembled genome bin SAMEA3663246 (sample SAMEA3663246) | pig gut metagenome | biome: pig gut; feature: pig-associated habitat; material: faeces | place: China | collected 2013
TCCAGCGGTTCACCCGCTGACTCCGCTCCCCTTGCGTCCAGCGGTTCACCCGCTGGAGTCCCCACCCTTCGTGCCTACATCGACCCCATTGCCGGCACCACCAAGCGCACCGGCAACCCGGAGCAGGACCGCCAGAATGCCCTCTATCTGAAGAACGACCCCAAGGAGAATGCCGAACACGTCATGCTGGTTGACCTGGCCCGCAACGACCTCTCCCGCAACTGCCATGATGTGAAGGTTGATTTCTACAAAGACATGCAGTTCTACAGCCATGTCATCCACCTCGTCTCTCGCGTGAGCGGCACACTCGATGAGGGAGCCGACCCCATCAAGACCTTCATCGACACCTTCCCTGCAGGCACCCTCTCTGGCGCGCCCAAGGTTCGTGCCATGCAACTCATCTCCGCATACGAGCCCCACAACCGTGGTGCCTACGGAGGCTGTGTGGGCAGCATTGGCTTCGACGGCAGCCTCAACCAAGCCATCACCATCCGCACCTTTGTCTCGCGCAACAGCGAACTGTGGTTCCAAGCCGGTGGCGGCATCGTGGCGAAGAGCGATGTGGAGTATGAACTGCAAGAAGTGAACAACAAACTCGGTGCTTTAAGAAAAGCGATTGAAATAGCAGAAAAGTTATGAAAAGACCCTCTCCCCAGCCCTCCCCCATAATGGGGAGGGAGACCATGCGGAATGTGGAAAGGGACAAAACAGAAACAAACAAAACACCCTCATTGAGCCAAGCCGGATGGCACCCCTCCCCATTATGGGGGAGGGCTGGGGAGAGGGTCTTCAATAAAGTTATGAAAGTAGCAATTATAGACAACTACGACTCGTTCACCTACAACCTGAGTCATCTCGTCAAAGAATTGGGAGCCGACGTGACGGTCTTTCGCAACGACCAGTTCCAGATGGAGCAACTCGAAGCCTTCGACAAAATCATCCTCTCCCCAGGCCCGGGCATTCCCAGCGAGGCAGGGCTTCTGCTCGATGTCATCAAAGCATACGCTGGCAAGAAACCCATCCTCGGTGTGTGCCTCGGTCATCAGGCCATCGGCGAGAGTTTCGGAGGCACACTGACCAATCTGAGCGAAGTATATCACGGTGTGGCAACTCCTGCCACCATCACCACGGACGACTATCTCTTCGAAGGCCTACCTCAACGCATCGAGGTGGGACGCTACCACTCATGGGTGGTTGCGGAAAGCGGTTTACCCGCTTGTCTCGAAGTGACGAGTGTGAGCGACGAAGGCTACATCATGTCCCTCCGCCACAAGGAGTTCGACATCCGTGGCATCCAGTACCACCCAGAGAGTGTACTGACAAACGACGGCAAAACAATCATCAACAACTGGTTAAAACACTAAACACAATGAAACAATATCTCTTGAAACTCATCGATGGCAACACCCTCACACAGGAGGAAACCCATCAGATTATGCTCAACATCGTGAAGGAGCAATACAACGTGCAGCAGGTTGCCGCGCTGCTCATGGCCATGCAGATACGCGGCGTGACCGTAGATGAACTCCTCGGCTTCCGCCAGGGACTGCTCGAAACGGGCAAATATCTGGATTTCTCGGACTACAACACCCTCGACATCGTGGGCACAGGCGGCGATGGCAAGAACACGTTCAACATCTCCACCTGCTCAGCCTTCGTCATTGCCGGAGCAGGCTACAAAGTGACCAAACACGGCAACGGTGGTTCTTCCTCTGTCAGCGGTGCCAGCAACGTGCTGCAAGGTCACGGCGTGAAATTCACCGACGACATCGACCACTTGAAACGCTCTTTGGAAGAGACGGGCATCTGCTACTTCCACGCTCCCCTCTTCGCCTACGGCATGAAGTTCGTCGGCCCCACTCGCAAGGCCCTCACCATCCCTACTTGCTTCAATCTACTCGGTCCTCTCGTCAATCCTTGCCACCCCAAGAACTCGCTGCACGGTACCGCCAACCAGTCGCAACTGCGCCTCTACACCAATCTGCACCAGCGCATCGGCGACAACTTCGGTGTCATCACCTCCTACGACGGCTACGACGAGATTTCGCTGACCAGTGGCTTCAAGATTTGCACCAACAACTTCGAGAAGGTGCTCACGCCCGTCGATTTGGGTTTGAAGTACATCGAACAGAGCGACATCTACGGTGGCGAAACTCCCGAAGATGCCATGAAAATCTTCGATGCCGTGCTGGAAGGCACCTCGACCGAAGCCCAGAAGAATGTGGTCATCGCCAATGCCGCCTGTGGCATCAGCATCATGGACCGCAACATATCGATGGCTGACTCTGTAGCCATGGCGCGCGAATCGCTCGAAAGCGGCAAAGCCCTCCAAGTGTTCAAGAAGTTTGTAGAAGTCAACTCATGATGAATTTTTCATGATGAATGATGAATTGTGAATGAAGAAATACCCCATGGACATTCTCGAAGAAATCGTAGCCCACAAGCGCATCGAACTGGCCAAGCAGAAGGAGATTGTGGCGCCGGCTACACTATACAACAATGTGGAGAGTCTGCTGTCAGACTGTCCACCGCCTCATCGCTCCATGCGCGACAGCCTTGCCAGCAGCGCATCAGGCATCATTGCGGAGTTCAAGCGCAAAAGCCCCTCGAAAGGCTGGATGAAGGAAGAAGGGAAACCCGATGTGGTTCCAGCCTCCTACTGTCAGAACGGTGCCAGCGCCATCTCCATTCTCACCGATGAAAAATACTTTGGCGGCACCCTGCGCTTCATCCGCATCGCCCGACCGACAGTCACCTGCCCCATCTTGCGCAAAGACTTCATCGTAGATGAATATCAACTCTATCAGGCCAAAGCCGCTGATGCCGATGCCGTGCTGCTCATCGCTGCCGACCTGACAAAGGAAGAGTGCAAGACCCTCGCCAAGAAAGCCCACGAACTACAACTGGAGACTCTGCTCGAAGTGCATTCTGAGTCTGAACTGGAATATGTGGGCGAGTGCATCGACATGGTGGGTGTGAACAACCGCAACCTCGGCACCTTCCACACCGACGTGGCCAACTCCTACCGCCTCGCCTCACTCCTTCCCAAGGACTACCTCCTCGTCAGCGAAAGCGGCATCAGCAACCCGCAAACCGTACGCGAACTGCGCGAAGCTGGTTTCCGAGGCTTCCTCATTGGTGAGACCTTCATGAAGACCGAAGACCCTGGAGCTGCCCTCAAGGAATTTATCGCCCAAGTCACCCAATAACTGTCAACTGTCAACTGTCAACTATCAACTGTCAACTGTCAACTATCAACTATCAACTATCATGATTATCAAAGTCTGCGGCATGCGCGACCCCGAAAACATCCGCCAAATGGACGAACAACCCGGCATCGACTGGCTTGGCTTCATCTTCTATCCCCCATCATCACGCTTTGTGGAAGAAGTGCCCACCTACCTGCCTCAGCACAAAAAACGTGTTGGTGTGTTCGTCAACGAGTCCCTCCCAAACATTCTCAACCACACCAAGACATACGGACTCGACTTCATACAACTGCACGGCAAGGAGACATCCATCTTCTGCAAGCACCTCCGCACCCTCCTGTCTGCCCACACAAAACTCATCAAGACGATTCCCATTTCATCGGCCGAAGACCTCGCACGAACCGCAGCATTCAAAGGCGTGGTCGATTACTTCCTCTTCGAAACCAAGTGCGACACTTACGGTGGCAGCGGCAAACAGTTCGATTGGAGCATTCTGCAAAACTATCACGGCACCACCCCCTTCCTCCTCACAGGCGGCATCAAGCCTTCTGATGCAGAAAAAGTCAAGGCTTTTCACCACCCACAGTTCATCGGCATCGACCTCAACTCAGGCTTCGAGACAGCCCCTGCCCTCAAAGACCCTGCCCTCTTCCATGATTTTCTTGAAATCGTCAAATCATCTAACTTTCTGAAGTGAAGAAGTTAAGGGAGTTAAAGAAGTTGAGCAATTACGAACCTTTAGTTCGACAAAGTCAAACTTTAATAAATTGTAAATTGTCAATCATAAAATTGTAAATGATATGGTGAACAGAATCAACCACCTCTTCGCCACCAAGCGCGAAAACATCCTCTCCATCTACTTCTGTGCCGGTCACCCCACACTGGACAGCACAGCCGACACCATCCGCACCCTCGAACAGAAAGGCGTGGATATGATCGAAGTGGGCATCCCCTTCTCCGACCCCATGGCTGACGGTCCCGTCATCCAAGACGCTGCCACCAAAGCCCTCCGCAACGGCATGACACTGAAGAAACTCTTCTCGCAACTGGAAGAACTGGACAGAAACCCCCTCCTAACCTCCCCCAAAGGGGAGGAAAACCATCCGGACAGCACATCATCTCTCCAAAGTAAGGAACCCTGTCCGGATGGCAAATCATCCCCCCAAAGTAAGGAACCCTGTCCGGATGGCAAATCATCCCCCCAAAGTAAGGAACCCTGTCCGGATGGCAAATCATCCCCCCTTGGGGGGACAGGAGGGGGGCTTCCATTGATTTTGATGGGCTACCTCAACCCCATCATGCAGTTCGGCTTCGAGCAGTTCTGTCAACGCTGCGTGGAAGTGGGCATCGACGGAGTCATCATCCCCGACCTCCCCTTCAAGGACTATCTGGAAGAGTACAAGCCCGTTGCCGACCGCTACGACATCCGCATCATCATGCTCATCACCCCCGAAACGAGCGATGAGCGCATCCGCTTCATCGACGACCACACCGACGGCTTCATCTACATGGTCTCCTCCGCCTCCACCACCGGTGCTCAACAATCCTTCGGCGACCAGAAGCAAGCCTACTTCTCGCGCATCCAAGCCATGCACCTCAAGCACCCCTGCATGATTGGTTTCGGCATCAGCAACAAACAAACCCTCGAAGCCGCCCAATCCCATGCCGCCGGAGCCATCATCGGCAGCAAGTTCGTCAAACTCTACGAAGAGACCCAAGACGCAGGAAAAGCAATGGACAAACTGCTCGAAGCATTAAAGAACTAAAGCCTACAGTAACCGAGGATGCATAAATAAAGACGAGAGAGGGGCGCAGTCATCATGCCCCTCTCTCGTCTTCTTCCGCAGCAATCGACCTTTCTTTATCCCTTGAGGCCTCGTCCAGATAATCAACAGGATGAAGTGGTATCATATCTGATTTTTTCTCGTCGCCAAAATCACCATTGGCGATGCTTACAAAGCGATTGAAGAAGGCACTCAGTTTCTCCAGCACCGTATTCTTCTTTTCCTCCCGATTCCCCTTGCCGCCAAAGATAGGCATGGGAGGCAGCACCTTCGTGATGGCAACACCCGTCGTCGTCACATAGCCATCAGCAAAAGCCTGTTTCACAAACTTTCTTGTTTCTTCGGGTTTCAGGTTTTCCTCCTCGATGATGGCATTGAGTTCCTTCTCCTTTTCTTCCCTCACATACTGGCTCCATTCATCATACACATCCTCCTGCTCGTCCAGAATCTGCCCGGGCGTTGGTGTCATGCGCTCGATGAACTTCATAATCAGTTCCTTCTTGTCTCTCAGGTCTGGGCTTGAATCCACCGCCTTCTGAATCTTCACGATGATGGTCTTGTCCTCACCATTCTTGCCTTGATACTCCCTGATGAGTTGCAGGATGTAAGGTATGTCTATCTGAATCTGCTTCACCAGTTCCGTCTCAAACACCAAGTCATCCACAATATCATCCTTCGGCCCTCCATCACCGCCTCCCGTGTGGGTCAGTTCACCACGCAGGTCTATATACCACGACAGATAATCCTGAGTGTCATATTCGGAGATGCCCCGTTTCTCGTCCGTAAACTCGTCAAACACGCTGAGCAGGTTCTGCATCTTCAGGAAGGCGCCAAACAATCTCACAAATTGCTTCTTCTCCTCCAGCGAGAAGTTCAGAGGGTTGAGTGGCAAAGCAAATTGTTCCAACAAGTCTGCCACAATCTCCATGTAGCCCACATGTTTCTTTCCCTTCTCATCCACATATCCCTCATAGTAATCCTTGAAGGGACGCATGATGGCGATGCCCTTTGCACCTGTGTCGCCAAACAAAGCCAGCGAGTCATTCGTTGCCTTCTCCAGATTGCGGAAGCACACAATGTTGCCACAGTCCTTGATGCTGTTCAGGATTCTGTTCGTGCGGCTATAGGCTTGCAAGAGCCCGTGCATGCGCAGGTTCTTGTCCACCCAAAGCGTGTTCAGTGTCTTCGCATCAAAGCCCGTCAGGAACATGCTCACCACAATCAGCATATCCACCTCTCGGTTCTTCATGCGCAGCGACAAGTCCTTGTAGTAGTTTTGGAACTTCTCGCTGTCTGTCGAATACTTGGTGCCGAACCATCCGTTATACTCCGCAATGGCACGCTCCAAGAAATCTCTCGACGTGGCATCCAGCCCCTCCGTTGCAGCAGGGTCTTCATCATCCATCAGCCCCATCGCATCATCCTCGGCCTCGTTGGCAGAGAAGGTGAAGATGGTGGCAATGCGCAGTTTCTCAGCCCTTTCTTCCTGCTGCTTCTGAAACTCCTTATAATAGGATATCGCCATCGGAATGCTCTCCACACACAATATCGAGTTGAAGCCACCCAGCAAGTCCTTCCGTTTCTCGGCTTCCGTCTTGTTGCTCTTTGCCACAGCCGCCACATTCGTGATGACACTGTAGGTGTATCGCTGCTTTTGCTTCGTCTTTTGGGCATAATGCTCCAGAATGTAGCGCACGTTGTTCGCAATGCGTTTCTCGTCCATCAGTGCCTCCTTCGTCTCGATGCCCCACACCTTCTTGTCCCCCACATCATCCTTCATCTTCATCGTCTGGATGTAATCCACCTTGAACTTCAGCACATTCTTGTCTCTGATGGCATCGATGATGGTGTAGGTGTGCAAAGGCTTCGTCGCATTTCCCTTCTCGTCCAGTTCACCGCCAAACGCCTGTGCGGTCGTGCGCAGGTTGGCATACTTGCCTGTGGCGATGTTGGCGGTGCTGATGGGCGTGCCTGTAAAGCCAAACAGATAGTACTTCTTGAAAGCCTTGGTCACCATCACGTGCATGTCGCCAAACTGGCTTCTGTGACACTCGTCAAATATCATCACCACATTCTTGTCCGCACAGTCAATGTCCTTCTTCTTCTTCAGCAGCGAGGTGAGTTTCTGAATGGTGGTGATGATGATTTTCTTCCCGTCGTGAGGGTCATTCAGTTGCTTTTGCAGAATGTTCGACGACGTGTTGGAGTTGGCACAACCTTTTTCAAAGTTGTCATACTCCTTCATCGTCTGATAGTCCAAATCCTTTCTATCCACCACAAAGAGCACCTTGTCCACATAAGGCAACTGGCTTGCCAACTGTGCCGTCTTGAACGAGGTGAGTGTCTTGCCGCTGCCTGTCGTGTGCCAGATGTAGCCACCAGCCTTGATTGTGCCCTGCCACTTGTTCATCGTCGCCTGTTTGATGCGCAGCAGAATCCGCTCTGTGGCTGCTATCTGATAGGGACGCATCACCATCAGGTTCTTATCCACCGTAAACACACAATACTTCGTCAGCACGTTCAGCAGTGTCATCTTCGTCATGAAGGTGCGGGTGAAATCCCGCAAATCCAATATCTGGTTATTCTCCGCATCACTCCAGTAACTGGTGAACTCAAACGACTGCGATTGCGTCTTCACCCTTTGCTTTTGGCTGTTCGACACCGTTGCCACATGGGCAAAACGGGTGGTGTTGGAGTAGTATTTCGTTTGTGTCCCGTTCGAGATGACGAACACCTGCACATAGTCATACAACCCGCATCCTGCCCAAAACGAATCCCTCTCATAGCGATTGATTTGGTTGAAAGCCTCCTTGATGTCAATGCCCCTCCGTTTCAGTTCCACATGCACCAAAGGCAGACCATTCACCAAGATGGTCACATCGTAGCGGTTGGCATACTTCCCCCCTTCCGGCACATACTGGTTCAGCACCTGCAGGTGGTTGTTGTGGATGTCACGCTTGTCTATCAGTTTGATGTTCTGCGAGTCGCCATTGTCGCGAGTGATGTTCACAATTTCCGAGCGTTGAATCCGTTCCGTCTTGTCCTCAATCGTCATCTGAGGCGAAGCGATATGTCCTTCCAGCAGTTGCTTCCACTCCTTATCCGAGAGCGTCACCCCATTCAGGCGTTCCATCTGCCGTCGAAGGTTCGCCAACAGTTGCGCCTCACTCGTGATGTTCACACGCTCATAGCCTTGCCCCACCAGTTGCCTGATAAACTCCGCTTCCAGTTCAGCCTCGCTCTGGTAGCCCCGTTCCTCCCGTGGAAACACCTCATAGTGCGCCATCACAGTGGTATGTTCCTGCTCTACAATGATTTTGTGGTCTTCCATTGTCTCTTGCTTTTTGGTTTTTTCTTTATTTTCCTAGGGGCTCCCAGGTCTTCCTAGGCTCCCCTAGGCTTTCCTAGGACTTCCTAGGACTTCCTAGGACTTCCTAGGACTTCCTAGGATTGCCTAGGATTGCCTAGGACTGCCTATTCCCTCCTATCCCCTATCTCCTATCCCCTCTCTCCTCCAGCCTCTTCTTCAGTTCCTCGTTCTCCTTCTTCAGTCTTTGGTTCTCCTCCTCCAGCGCCTTCAGGCGGGCATCCACCTCTTGGCGGTAGCCCGTCCTCGCTGCGTGCATCCGCTCCTTGATGCCGCCCTCTGTCACAAACCTCTTCTCCAGTTTCTCTATATAGGCACACATCATCCTGTCCGTCTGGTGGCAAAGGGTGAGCAGCAGGTTCGCCATCTCCTCGTCGTTCATCCTCGCCACAAGGGGAGCGTAGGCGCTGTAGTCGTTGTGCGAGTGGCAGAAGTCGCGCAGTTTCCGCTGACGTTCGCTGTCAATGTCCCACAACGAAAGGTGATGCGTGTGCAGGTAGTCGTGATAGTCGGCGCGAAGTTCTTGCAGACTTCCGCGCGCCACATTCATCAGTTTAATCTCCATCTCCGAACTCGTCTGCCCGTCCTCGCTACCCTCCACGATGTTCTGCTTGCCCGAACGAGCCGCCTGCACCATCTGGTCCACCGTCCTGTCGCCATGAGCAGGGAGGAAACGCCTGCAAAACTCCACCGTCAACTGATAGATGGCATCGCTCTTCTGATAGAAATACAAGTCCTTCCACACCACCGCCTTCTTCAGCACCTTACCCTTCGTGTCATACTCCATAGTTTCAACTGTTTTGTTTGTTCTTCTTTGTTTTTGTTTGTTCTTCTTTCTCTCTCTTAGTTTCTCTTCCTAAGTTTTCCTAGGTCCATCCTAGGCTCCCCTAGGTTCTCCTAGGACTGCCTAAGACTGCCTAAGACTGCCTATCCCTCCCAAGTTTCTCTTTTCCCCTTCAAGTCTTTCCTCTCTCTTCCTCCCCCTCAAACGTCAGCAACTGATTTCTATAATACTCATATTGCTTTTCCCTCATCGCCAGTTGCTCCTCCAAGTTGGAAATGGATTGCTCAAAGGTGTCAAGGATAGAAACAATGCGGGATTGAGTGGAAAGAGGAGGAAGGGGAATTATATAAGATAAAGCCCTTGATTTCTCACCTCTTGGCATTTTTCCACCTTTGGCCGTTTGATTATAATACTCAAAGAATTTTTCTGATGCCAGCACACAATAAAGGAATTGAGGTAATATAAACTCATTAGGTCTTATAATAAGTACATCACCATTAGTACCTCCCTTCCTATCTGCAAGCCATATCTTTCGGAGATATGGGCGAATATTTCCAATCAACACATCACCATGCTTGTAACAACTCCAATTTCCCTTAAATGGGACATTCTCTGAGTCGATTCTTCCTGCTTTATCCTTTAAGAGATTTTCAACACTAACATAATTTTGAGAGTTTAAGAACGAAGCCTCTATTCTATCTTTAACAAAGTTCGCCACCTCTCCCAACGTCTTCATCTCCACTCCTTCTTTTCCTTCCAGATCCAGCAACAGATTTCTTTCATACTCATATTGTTTTCTTCTCTCCTCTATTTGCTGTTTCAGATTGGAAATGGAAGAGGTGAAGGTGTCAAGAATGGAAACAATACGAGATTGTTCAGAAAGGGAGGGGATGGGGATGAGAAGTTCTTGCACCTGTTTCTTTGAAATCGCAGCAAGACCTCCTCCTTTTTGTTGCATTGACATTATGTTATATTGTTCATTCTTAAGATAGTAGTAAACATAATGCCATAATACTTTGGAATTGTTGATATCAATGGAATAGGAACTGTTTCCTGCCCAGTAATTATCAAATACTCTATTTACAAAACCTGCATATCCCCGTGCACTTATAACAATCTTATTGCCTGTATTATTATAATACTCATAAAAACCTGTATATGTGGTTCCTCCATTATACACAGGATATTTGGCTTTGGGATTTTGTTTGTCTCTATGAACAAACTCGCCTATAGTTATGTTTGCAATTTCTCCCAATTTCTTCCATTCCACCATACCTATTCCTCCTTTCCTTGATTAATTACCCATAACCCGTTCTTGTCGCTGCCTGTTCTGGCGATGATTCCAAGGTCACGGAATTTCTTCAGTTGTTTCTCGATGCCACGCTTGCTTAATCCTGTCTGATTGGCGATGTCTCCTGCGGTCAAAGAAGGGTTGGAAGCCAAGAGCAACAAGACTTTCTTTTCACTTACACCGAACTTTACACCGAACTTTACACCGAACTCTTTTCCGAACTTTGCACCGAACTCGTCATCTGTTGTGGGTAAGGGTTCTCCCTGATGGGCTTTCAGTGTCTGATAGATTTCGCCCAGCATGAAGTCGATGAAAGGACCTGACTGCCCTGCGTTGGTGCTGGCGTTGATGGCATCGTAGTATTTTTGTTGGTTGGCA
>SAMEA3663246__coassemble_625_pt1 | contig 10096 bp, 9 predicted proteins | sample SAMEA3663246__metabat2_low_PE_034 | metagenome-assembled genome bin SAMEA3663246 (sample SAMEA3663246) | pig gut metagenome | biome: pig gut; feature: pig-associated habitat; material: faeces | place: China | collected 2013
TTGTTTCGTATAAGTAAAAAAAGAGGCCGTGTCAGTTACTTTTGACACAGCCTCAAATAATTATAACTTTGTATGCTCTAATTACAAATTATGAAGAAGAATTAGATGTCATGCCATATATCAAGAATCCCCAAGAACTGACCATCTGGTCTAATGAATATTTCTTGCAATTGGCAGAGAGAATTGTGTGGAAGCAAGAATAAGAAAAGTACAATTCTTTCGTTTCTTACAAAGAAACAACAAAAATTCCCTTTTTCCTTTGTGGCATACATAAAAAATGTGTAACTTTGTGGACTTTTTCACGCACACACACCTATATGTGTGCATGAGAAGCATTGACGTGAAAACACTTACAACACTTTTTAATTGATATTTTATGGCTAATATGAAAGAAAAACTCTTCTCGGAGTTTCAGGCGCCCACCACACAAGAGTGGTTGGACAAGATTGAGGTGGACCTCAAGGGTGCGGACTTCCAGAAGAAGTTGGTTTGGAGAACCAACGAAGGCTTCAACGTACAGCCTTTCTACCGCCGCGAGGACTTGAAAGACCTCAAGGCTGTCGATTCTCTGCCAGGTGAATTCCCATTCATCCGTGGCAACAAAAAAGACAACAACCTTTGGTTCGTGCGTCAAGACATTGACGTGGAGTGTCCGAAGGCTGCCAACGAGAAGGCTCTCGACATCCTCAACAAGGGTGTGGATTCTCTTGGTTTCAAGATTTCAGGCAAAGACCTCAGCAAGGAGTTCATCGCTACCCTGCTCGACGGCATCCTGCCTCAGTATGTGGAGTTGAACTTCAAGACTTGTCAGCGTCACTGTGTGGAACTCGCTCAGATTCTCGTGGAGTACTTCAAAGAAAAGAACTACCCATTGGCAGACCTGAAGGGTTCCATCAATTTTGACCCTATCTCGAAGATTCTCTGCAAGGGCAAGGACGTGTCTGCCTTGCTCGAATGTGCCAAGCCACTCATTGAAGCATTGGCTGAACTGCCAGGCTACAAGTGCATCAACGTCAACTCGGTAGCACTGAACAATGCAGGTGCTTACATCTATCAGGAACTGGGTTACGCTTTGGCTTGGGGTGCTGAATACATGAACATCCTCACCGAGGCTGGTGTGGAGGCTACAAAGGCTGCCAAGCGCATCAAGTTCAACATGGGCGTGAGCGACAACTACTTTATGGAGATTGCCAAGTTCCGCGCTGCCCGTATGTTGTGGGCACAGATTGTGAAGCAGTATGAGCCTAAGTGTGACTGCGCTTGCCAGATGCACGTGTGCGCCTTCACTTCGGAGTACAACCAGACGTTGTTCGACTCTTACGTGAATCTGCTCCGTTCTCAAACTGAAACCATGTCGGCTGCCATTGCGAACGTCGATTCCATCGTCGTTACTCCATTCGACAAACCCTATGAGACTCCGACAGACTTTGCAGAGCGTATCGCCCGCAACCAGCAACTCCTGCTGAAGGAAGAGGCTCACTTCGACAAACTCGTCGATGTGGCTGGCGGTTCTTACACCATCGAGCATCTGACCGATGCCATTGCGAAGGAAGGCTGGAAACTCTTCCTCGAAGTGGAGAACGCAGGTGGCTTCTTGGCAGAGGCATTGAAGGGCAACATCGTGAATGCCGTGAACGCATCGAACGACAAGCGTCATGCTGATGCTGCCAAGCGCAAGGAGTTCATCCTCGGAACCAACCAGTTCCCGAACTTCACCGAGACAAGTGAAGGCAAGGCTCCACTCGCTCCTTGCTGTGGATGCCATGAGGCTGGTGAACTGCCTGCCCTCAACAAGAACCGCTTGGCTTCTGAGTTCGAGACCCTTCGTCTCGCTACCGAAAAGGCGAAGAAGCAGCCTATTGCTTTCATGCTCACCATCGGTAACCTCGCCATGCGTCAGGCTCGTGCACAGTTCTCTTGCAACTTCCTCGCTGCTGCTGGCTACAAGGTGATTGACAACCTCGGCTTCAAGACCGTGGAGGAAGGTGTGGATGCCGCCCTCAAGGCAAATGCCGACATCGTGGTCATCTGTTCTTCTGACGATGAATATGCAGAATATGCTATCCCTGCATTCAAGTACCTCAACGGTCGTGCCATGTACGTCGTTGCCGGTGCACCAGCATGCTCGGAAGACCTCAAGGCTGCTGGCATTGAGAACTTCATCCATGTACGTGTGAATCAATTGGAAACGCTCAAGGAGTACAATGAAAAATTAAAAGTGAATAGTGAAAAGTGAAAAATCTAAATTACCCATCAATTCGGGATGTTAGCGTCCTGATTGTTTAAGATACTTAGATTTTTCACTATTCACTTTTCACTATTCACTTAAAAATTTTTGTCATGAGAAAAAATTTTAACGACATAGACATTTATGCTGGCATTCAGGAGAAGAATGGTCAGCAGTGGCAGAAAGAGAATGGCATCAGCGCAAACTGGAGAACTCCTGAGCAGATTGACATTCAGCCCGTTTATACAAAGGAAGACCTTGAAGGCATGGAGCACCTCGACTTCACTGCCGGCATTCCTCCTTATCTCCGTGGTCCTTACTCCATGATGTACCCCTTCCGTCCTTGGACCATCCGTCAGTATGCAGGTTTCTCTACGGCAGAAGAGTCTAACGCCTTCTATCGCCGCAACCTCGCTTCTGGCCAGAAGGGACTTTCAGTGGCATTCGACCTCCCGACTCACCGTGGTTACGACCCCGACAACGCTCGTGTGGTGGGCGACGTGGGTAAGGCAGGTGTGAGCATCTGCTCGCTGGAGAACATGAAGGTGCTCTTCGCAGGCATTCCATTGAACAAGATGTCTGTCTCCATGACCATGAACGGCGGTGTGCTCCCTATCCTCGCCTTCTACATCAATGCTGGTCTGGAGCAGGGTGCGAAACTCGAAGAGATGGCAGGTACGATTCAGAACGACATCTTGAAGGAGTTCATGGTGCGTAACACTTATATTTACCCACCAGCATTCTCCATGAAGATTATCGCTGACATCTTCGAATACACATCTCAGAAGATGCCTAAGTTCAACAGCATCTCTATCTCTGGTTACCACATGCAGGAAGCAGGTGCCACAGCCGACATCGAGTTGGCTTACACGCTTGCCGACGGTATGGACTACCTCCGCACGGGTGTGAACGCAGGTATTGATGTGGACGCTTTCGCTCCTCGCCTCTCGTTCTTCTGGGCTATCGGCATGAACCACTTCATGGAGATTGCCAAGATGCGCGCAGGCCGTCTGTTGTGGGCAAAGATTGTGAAGAGTTTCGGTGCCAAGAATCCGAAGTCACTCGCACTCCGCACTCACTCTCAGACCTCTGGTTGGTCACTCACCGAGCAAGACCCCTTCAACAATGTGGGTCGTACCTGTATCGAGGCAATGGCTGCTGTGCTGGGTCACACTCAGTCACTCCACACCAACGCGCTCGACGAGGCCATCGCCCTGCCAACCGACTTCTCTGCCCGTATCGCTCGTAACACACAGATTTACATCCAGAACGAGACGAAGGTGTGCAAGCAGATTGACCCTTGGGCTGGTTCTTACTACGTGGAGACACTGACCAACGAGTTGGTTCACAAGGCTTGGGAACACATTCAGGAAATCGAGAAACTTGGCGGTATGGCAAAGGCTATCGAGACAGGTCTTCCAAAGATGCGTATCGAGGAGGCTGCTGCCCGCACTCAGGCTCGTATCGACTCTGGCACTCAGACCATCGTCGGCACCAACAAATACCGTCTTGACCACGAAGATCCACTCGACATCCTCGAAGTCGACAACACCGCTGTTCGTCTGCAACAGGAGGCTGCCCTCAAGGAACTCAAAGCTAACCGCGACGAAGCTGCTTGTCAGGCTGCCCTTGCAGAAATCACCAAGTGTGTGCAGGAGTTCAAGGACGGCAAGAAGAGCGAGAACAACTTGCTCGACCTTGCTGTGAAGGCAGCAGGTCTGCGTTGTACACTCGGCGAAATCTCCGACGCTTGCGAAGCAGTCGTGGGTCGTTATAAAGCAATCATTAGAACCATCAGCAACGTGTATAGTTCAGAATCTAAAGGCGACCAGGCATTCAAGGATGCTTGTGCTGCCACCGAGAAATTTGCACAGGCAAATGGTCGCCGTCCTCGCATCATGATTGCCAAGATGGGACAGGACGGTCACGACCGTGGTGCCAAGGTAGTGGCAACGGGTTATGCCGACTGCGGTATGGACGTGGATATGGGTCCTCTCTTCCAGACACCAGCCGAGTCTGCTCGTCAGGCAGTCGAGAACGATGTCGATGTGCTCGGCGTTTCGTCTCTCGCCGCAGGTCACAAGACACTCGTGCCACAGGTCATCGAAGAACTGAAGAAACTGGGTCGTGAGGACATCCTCGTCATTGCCGGCGGTGTCATCCCAGCACAGGACTACGATTTCCTCTACAAGGCAGGCGTGGCAGCCATCTTCGGTCCTGGCACCAACGTGGCTAAGGCTTGCTGTGAGATTATGAAGATACTCAACGAAGAGTAAAATCTTTATCAATCAAGAAAGCGGTGCATCCTATTGGGTGCGCCGCTTTTTGGTTACCGTAACTATTCAGCGAAAGAACTCCAACTTTGTTGTTTCTGAAACTAATTTGAATAATTAAAATAATTTAGTTCACTAATTTCTATAATTATTAATTGAAGTCAAACTTAAATGATTAAAATTTGTGGATAAAATTATTCTAATTATGGTAATTTGTTTCTTAAAATCATCGCCGAGGGCGATTCGCTGAATTGTTACTGGTTACCCTTTTTTCGTTAAACTATCTTAATAGTAAGGGCGGATATTTTTTTTTATAGAATTTCATAACTATCTTTGTGGCGAAATTAGCATGAACACAAATTATCAACTCTTAATACTAATCAGCCTATGAGTAATCCGCTTTTCAACATCCAGTATGGATTGTTTGTCATCACAACCCAAAATGGTGACCGCGACAATGGTTGCATCAGCAACACGGTGGCACAAGTGACGGCACAGCCTAACAGAATCTCTGTAGCCCTCAACAAAGGTAATTTCACCACTGAACTCATTCAGCATTCAGGACGCTTTACGGCTTCCATCCTCAGCGAGGCTGCCGACTTTGAACTGTTCAAACATTTCGGCTTCCAGAGTGGACGTACTGTAGATAAATTCGCAGACTTTACAGATTGTCGTCGTGTCAACAATGGAACCTTTGCCATCACACGAGGCACCAACGCATTCATCTCTGCCGAGGTGGAACAGACCATCGACCTTGGCACACACATGTTGTTCATCGGGCTTGTCACGGAGATGGAAACTCTTTCTGACATCCCTTCCGCAACGTATAATTATTATCAAGCCAACATCAAGCCAAAGCCCCAACCTGTAGGACAGACCGTTGAGGGCAAGACCATCTGGCGTTGCAGCATCTGTGGATACGAATATGTGGGTGAAGAACTTCCAGACGACTTCATCTGCCCCATCTGCAAGCACCCTGCCTCCGACTTTGTGAAGGTTTCCGCTGAAGCAGAAGCATCGGTTGCCAACAAATATGCTGGTACCAAGACAGAGAAAAATCTTGAAGCCGCTTTTGCTGGCGAGTCAATGGCACGGAACAAATACACCTATTATGCCTCCGTTGCCAAGAAGAACGGTTACGAGCAGATAGCCGCCCTCTTCCTCAAGACCGCCGAGAATGAGAAAGAACATGCCAAACTGTGGTTCAAGCATTTGGGTGGAGTTGGCACGACTGCCGAGAATTTGCTTCATGCTGCTGAAGGTGAGAATTACGAATGGACAGACATGTACGACACCTTTGCCCGTGAAGCCGATGAAGAAGGCTTCCATGAACTGGCTGAGCAGTTCCGAGGTGTGGCTGCCATCGAAAAGCGTCATGAGGAGCGTTACCGTGCCCTGTTGCACAATGTCGAAACATCCGAAGTTTTCCAGAAGAGTGGCGTCAGTGTATGGGAATGCCGCAACTGCGGACACATCGTTGTCGGCACTACTGCTCCCGATGTCTGCCCTGTTTGTTCCCACCCTCAGGCATACTTCGAAATCAATGCCGAGAATTATTGAATGGTAAGGATGTATTCATCAACACACAAATAATATGGGAAAGTTTACATTGATGGCTCTACCGTATGCAATAGATGCATTGGAACCTGTGATTAGCAAGCAGACGCTGGAGTTCCACCACGGAAAGCATCTGGCGGCATACGTGAATAACCTGAATGGTCTGCTGGACGGAAGCGGTTTTGAGGAGGCTGCACTGGAGGAGATTGTCTGCAAGGCAACTGGAGGCATCCTGAACAATGCGGGGCAGATTCTCAACCACGAACTCTACTTCGGACAATTCTGTGGAAAGCCCACGAAGAAGGAGCCGACGGGCTCTTTGGCTGATGCCATTGCCAAGGAGTTTGGTTCATTCGAGGCTTTCAAGGAAGAGTTTCAGAAGAAAGGTGCCACACTCTTCGGAAGCGGTTGGGTATGGCTCTCTGCTGACAGGGCAGGCGGGCTTTTCATCACGCAGGAGACGAATGCAGCCAACCCCGTGCAGAAGGGTTTGACTCCCCTACTCACGTTTGATGTGTGGGAACACGCCTACTACCTCGACTATCAGAATCGCCGCCCCGACCACCTCGCTGCTCTCTGGAGCATCATCAACTGGGAAGAGGTGGAAAAGAGATTCGGAATAGCAAGAATGTAATATACTCTCAACATGATGTGCCTGGCACTATTACAAGTGTCGGGCACATCTTTTATTTAAAGATTCTTTATCTGAAATAAAGAAGGCGTCTATTTGAGGCGTTTCACGGGGAAGGTGAAGTATGTGTCAGGATAGGGCTCATTGGCAAGTGTGAAGTGCCACCATTCGGTGTCAAAAGGTTTGAAGCCATGACGCATCATTGCCTGACGGAGCACCATACGATTCTGGAACTGCTCTGGGGTGATGGTGCGATTGGCTGGACTCTCGGGATTGCCACAGAAGTCAGGATGGCTCTCTGGACCAAACCAATCGAACGTGCCACCCATGTCGAGTTCCTTCTCCGTCTTCATGTCGAAGAGCGTCAAATCAAGTGTAGAGCCACGTGTGTGACCACTTCTTTCGCATCTGTCAAGAAATGTTAGTAATTATTTCTTTTGAATTATATTTACATAGAAATATTTTCTTTCATTTATAATTTTTCTTGGATAGACTTTCCAATCACCATAACTTTGCACCAGATTTACAGAATCAGGGCTACGCCTCAGCATAGTTAAAACAGATTTTACTTTGCATTCGGCTTGCACCAGATTTCAAAAACAGAAAAATTATTAACAATTAAAAACTGATACAACTATGGCAAAGAAACTTCACATCGAAACACTCGCCCTTCACGTTGGGCAAGAAACAGCAGATCCAACAACCGACTCACGCGCGGTGCCAATCTATCAAACCACATCTTACGTGTTCCACAACTCACAGCATGCAGCCGACCGTTTCGGACTTCGTGATGCGGGTAACATCTATGGTCGTTTGACCAACTCCACCCAAGGCGTGTTTGAAGACCGTGTGGCTGCCCTCGAAGGTGGTGTGGCAGGCCTTGCTGTAGCATCGGGTGCAGCAGCCATCACTTATGCATTGCAGAACATTGCCCAGAATGGCGACCATATCGTGGCAGCCGACAACCTCTATGGCGGTTCCTACAACCTCATCACACACACGCTCTCCACACAGGGCGTCAGCAACACGATTGTGAACGTGAATGACCTTCAGGCGCTTGAGGCTGCCATTCGTCCTAACACAAAGGCTGTGTATGTAGAGACATTCGGTAATCCTAACAGCGATGTGACCAACTTGGATGCGATTGCAGAGATTGCACACAAACACGACATCGTGGTCATCGTTGACAATACCTTTGCACCCATCATTTTCCGCCCCATTGAGCATGGTGCCGACGTGGTGGTTCACTCTGCCACCAAGTTCATCGGTGGGCATGGTTCCTCGCTCGGTGGCGTGATTGTAGATGCTGGCACTTTCGACTGGAAAGCCAATGCTGACAAGTATCCCACCATCGCCAAGCCTGACCCATCTTATCATGGTGCTGTGTTTGCCGACGTGGCAGGTCCTGCAGCCTTTGTCACCCGCATTCGTGCTGTCATCCTCCGCGATACTGGTGCAACCATTTCTCCTTTCAACGCATGGATTCTCCTACAGGGCGTGGAGTCACTTCCACTTCGCATCGAACGTCACAGTTACAATGCACAGAAAGTAGTGGAATATCTGAATCAGCATCCCAAAGTGAAGAGCGTCAGCCATCCATTGCTGCCCTCACATCCTGACCACGAACTCTACAAGAAGTACTTCCCCAATGGTGGCGGCAGCATCTTCACCTTCGAGATTAATGGCACACAGGAGGACGCTTGGAAGTTCATCGACTCCCTGCAAATCTTCTCGTTGCTGGCTAACGTGGCAGACGTGAAGTCGCTCGTCATTCACCCCTACACCACAACACATTCACAACTTTCACCAGAGGAATTGGCAGAACAACACATCACACCAACGACGGTACGCCTCTCTGTCGGTGTGGAACACATTGACGACATCATTGCCGACCTCGACCAAGCATTTGCCCAAATCGGCTAACACAAACAGGTGACGGGAACGGGTTGCAACATACCACAATGATGGTATTTGCATCCCTTTTCCGCCTAAACATTTTACACATATATATATTATTTGTAACTTTGCAAAAGAAAACAACAACAAAAAACTTCATAACTATGGCTAAAATTGCAAAACAACTCACTGAACTGGTGGGCAACACCCCACTCCTTCAACTCAATGCTTACTCAAAGAAGGAGAACCTCAACACAAACATCATTGCCAAACTGGAATACTTCAATCCAGCAGGCTCAGTGAAGGACCGCATTGCCCTCGCCATGATTGAGGATGCCGAGAAGCGCGGTGTCATCAAACCTGGTGCAACCATCATTGAACCAACTTCGGGCAATACAGGTGTTGGTCTTGCCTTCGTTAGTGCCGTGAAAGGTTACAAACTCATCCTCACAATGCCCGAGACGATGTCCATAGAACGTCGTAACCTCGTGAAGGCATACGGTGCGACAGTGGTACTCACTCCTGGATCTGCAGGCATGAAGGGTGCCATTGCAAAGGCTGAAGAACTGCGCGACAACACCCCTGGTTCCATCATTCTCCAGCAGTTTGAAAATCCTGCCAATCCTGCTATTCATTATGCCACTACGGCTGAGGAAATCTGGCGTGACACAGATGGGAAAATTGACATCTTCGTGGCAGGTGTTGGCACTGGCGGTACGGTCAGCGGTATTGGCAAACGCCTCAAAGAACTCAACCCCAACGTGAAGATTGTGGCTGTCGAGCCTGAAACCTCCGCTGTACTCAGTGGCGAAGCCCCTGGCGCTCACAAGATTCAAGGCATCGGTGCTGGTTTCGTTCCTAAAACTTTCGACAGAAACGCTGTCGATGAAATCTTCAAGGCTCCCAACGACGCTGCCATCCTGACCAGCCGTAAGATTGCCGCTACGGAAGGCGTCCTCGTCGGCATCTCTTCAGGTGCCTCTGCCTATGCCGCCACTCAACTCGCCAAAGACCCTGCCAACAAAGGTAAAGTCATCGTGGCACTCCTGCCAGACACAGGCGAACGTTACCTCTCTACGATTCTTTACGACTTTGAGAACTATCCTTTATAAGAAACAATAGTAAAAAACAAAAAATGCTACCGCACTTGTACGTTACCTCTCAGCAAACAGTTAGCGAACAAGTGCGGTAGCAAATTTTTCACTTATCACTCTTCACTTTTCGCTTTTATTTCGTGCCGTTGACGATGTCGAAGGTACTCACGTTCGACGATATAAATAAAAAAAGGATTTTTCCCTGTGTATTGTGCTCACTTAATCGTACCGTTGAGCCATGCTCCAAGGTAGGATGCACCTCGGAATACCAAATAAAAGCCATTTTATTTTGTTCTTCGCTCGGTTTTCACTACCTTTGCACCCACATTTGAAAAAGACCCTAAAGTCTTCAAAACAAAAGCAATGGAAATTATCAATTCAGTAAAGGAACTCAAGGCCAAGGTTTCTGCCCTGAGAA
>SAMEA3663246__coassemble_685_pt1 | contig 9649 bp, 10 predicted proteins | sample SAMEA3663246__metabat2_low_PE_034 | metagenome-assembled genome bin SAMEA3663246 (sample SAMEA3663246) | pig gut metagenome | biome: pig gut; feature: pig-associated habitat; material: faeces | place: China | collected 2013
TTTGTTGCTCAGGAACTTATAAATAAAGTTAAATTATAGTGTTGCGGAATTAAGGGTTAATTAGTAAAAATGAACATGTTCAAGTCTGCCTGTAGCAGGGATGTTGTAGGCAGACTTTTGTTTTTCCTTCATGAATTGCACCATTGAGCATCGTTCCAAGTTAGGATGCGCCTCGACAACAAAAATAAAAACGATTTTATTTTGTATAGTGTTCGGCTTTCACTAACTTTGCACTTGGCAAAAGACAAATTAAAAATCACTAAACCTTTTTATTTGATGAAAAAGTTTTTTATCCTTACGCTGATGGCGGCTATGGTAGTGGCTGCATCGGCACAAACGAAGAAGGTGTCCATTTTGGGCGACTCTTATTCTACGTTTCAGGGTATCATCCCTGCTAATTATTCTACGTTCTACCCTAACAATCAGAATGATGTGAAGGAGGTGGAACAGACATGGTGGAGTCTCTACATCAAGGCGAAGGGCTATGAGTTGGAGAAGAATGACTCTTGGAGCGGCACCACCATTTGTGGTACTGGATACGGACGAATGGATTCGTCACGCAGCAACTTCATCTCACGTGTGGACAGTCTGGGCAATCCCGACATCATCTTTGTGTTTGGCGGCACGAACGATGCTTGGGCTAACTCTCCTGTGGGTGAGTATCAGTACTCGGATTGGACGAAGGATGATTGCAAGAATTTCCGTCCTGCACTGGCCTGCCTGTTTGACATGCTGCAGAAGCGTTATCCGAAGGCAAAACTGGTCTCTCTCCTGAACTCTGAGTTGCGGGAACCAATCAACGAGTCAATGCGTGAAGTGTGCAAGCACTACAAGGTGCAACTCATCGAACTGCACGACATTGAGAAGCAGAATGGTCACCCATCCATCAGCGGCATGAAGAGCATCTGCGAACAATTGGTGGAAGCAGGGTTGTAAAAGCCCCCTACAACTCCCCCATAGGGGAGAGAAGAATAGAAGACCCTCTCCCCAGCCCTCCCCCATAATGGGGAGGGAGTCCCTTCAGGGCTTCTTCTAATTGTTTGACTTTCAAGAAAGGGGTTTTACCCCTCCCTGTGGTCTTCCGTCCCTTCGGGACTTTTTCAAGTGGACTCATCTTTGATATTCCAAAATGGAATTTCAAACGATGAGTTAAAAGATGCCAAGGGTATTCTTAGGACAGGACGTGGTGGTGTTCGTCAATTGCCCTATGCTTAAAGAGAAAGAGAAGTGGTTTGATTTAGAGAATCTTTTTGGGGTTCACCCTCCAAAAAGATTCAGTATGTCGGAAATTCCGACGAACTGCATCTGATGGTAAAAGTTATGATACACAGTATTATAATTTGGATGCTGTCATATCTGTTGGTTATCGGGCAAACTCGACACGTGTCACCCAGTTCCGCCAATGGGCAACGAGTGTGTTGCGGCAGTATGCCATTCGTGGCTATAGAAGCGGATGGAAAATGGGACGTTCTTAGATGAATTGCCTTTTGATAAAGATTCTATAAATAATTGAAAAGCCTCAAGGTCAAACAACGGACTTTGGGGCTTTTTCGTTGGGGTGATGCTCAATTCTTTATTTTTCATTCTTCATTCTTCATTAAAATGTCGTACCTTTGGCTTCGCCGAAAGTACTCACGCTCGGAAAAACTCAAATTTATTTGGTTTTTCACTCACTTAATCGTACCTTTGCAGTTGAAATTTAGAAAACTAAGCAAACAATGGAATACAATTTTAGAGAGATTGAGCAGAAATGGCAACAGCGGTGGGTGGAGGAGAAAACCTATCACGTTGTGGAAGACAAAAGCAAACCAAAGTTTTATGTGCTGAACATGTTCCCCTACCCCAGCGGGGCGGGTCTGCATGTGGGACACCCTTTAGGTTATATCGCCAGTGACATCTATGCACGTTTCAAACGGTTGCAGGGATATAACGTGCTGAACCCGATGGGGTATGATGCGTATGGTCTTCCTGCTGAGCAGTATGCCATTCAGACAGGACAGCATCCTGAGAAGACGACGTTCCAGAATATTGACCGATATCGTGAGCAGTTGGACAAGATTGGTTTCTGCTTCGACTGGGACAGAGAGGTGAGGACTTGTGCACCTGGCTATTATAAGTGGACGCAATGGGCGTTCCAGAAGATGTTTGGCTCGTTCTTTAGTAAAAGCCCCCTCCCAACCTCCCCCAAGGGGGAGGAGAGCCATCCGGCTGGAAAGGCTCGTCCTATTGAGGAGTTGGTGGCTTATTTTGAGCAGAAGGGTACGGAAGGGTTGGATGAGTTTGGTGTGGCACAGACGGAGGAACTGCACTTCACGGCTGAGGAATGGAAGGCGATGGACGAGAAGAAGAAGAGTGACGTGCTGATGAACTACAGGATTGCCTTCATGGGCGAGACAATGGTGAACTGGTGTGCAGGGCTGGGCACGGTGTTGGCGAATGATGAGGTGGTTGACGGTGTGAGTGTGCGCGGCGGTTTCCCTGTGGAACAGAAGAAGATGAGACAGTGGTGTTTGAGAGTGAGTGCCTACGCACAGCGACTCTTGGACGGACTGGACACAATAGAGTGGAGCGACAGCATCAAGGAGACTCAGAAGAACTGGATAGGTCGCTCGGAGGGTACGGAAGTGGAATTTAAGATTGCAAGCCCCCTCCCAACCTCCCCCAAGGGGGAGGAGTCCCATGCGGCTTGCTCCTCAACAGAAAATCTAACGGCTAACAACCCGGATGGCAATCACTCCCCCTTGGGGGAGACGGAGGGGGCCTCATTCACCATCTTCACCACTCGTGCCGACACGATGTTTGGTGTGACCTTCATGGTGCTGGCTCCTGAGAGTGAGTTGGTGGAGAAGGTGACGACGGCTGAACAGAAGGCTGCTGTGGAGGAATATATCAAATATGTGAAGGGTCGCACGGAGAGGGAGCGCATGATTGACCACAAGGTGACGGGTGTGTTCAGTGGCTCTTATGCCATCAACCCTTTCACAGGCGAGAAGAACCCGATTTGGATTTCAGAATACGTGTTGGCTGGATATGGCACGGGGGCTATCATGGCTGTGCCTGCACATGACAGCCGCGACTATGCGTTTGCCAAGCATTTCGGCTTGCCGATTATTCCGCTGATTGAGGGGGCTGACGTGAGTGAGGAAAGTTACGATGCCAAGGAGGGTATTGTGACGAACTCGCCCCGTAAGGATGTGAAGCCTTACATTGATTTCAGCCTCAACGGACTGACGGTGAAGGAGGCTATTGCTGCCACGAAGAAGTATGTGAAGGAGGCTGGTATAGGCCGTGTGAAGGTGAACTATCGCCTGAGAGATGCCATCTTCTCCCGTCAGCGTTATTGGGGTGAGCCGTTCCCTGTGTATTACAAGAATGGCATCCCGACGATGATTCCAGAGGAGTGCCTGCCCATTGAGTTGCCTGAGGTGGATAAGTTCTTGCCTACGGAGACAGGTGAACCCCCACTGGGCAATGCTACGGTGTGGGCTTGGGACGAGGTGAACAAGAAGATTGTGGAGAACTCGAAGATTGACAACAAGACGGTGTTCCCTATCGAACTCTACACCATGCCAGGTTTTGCGGGCAGTTCGGCTTACTATCTGCGCTATATGGACCCACACAACGACAAGGCTCTGGTGAGCAAGGAGGCTGACGAGTATTGGCAGAATGTCGATTTGTATGTGGGCGGTAGCGAACATGCTACGGGTCATTTGATTTACAGCCGCTTCTGGAACAAGTTCCTCTTCGACATGGGTGTGTCGTGCAAGGAAGAGCCTTTCCAGAAACTGATTAACCAAGGCATGATTCAGGGCAGGAGCAACTTTGTGTATCGCATCAAGGACACGAACACGTTTGTGACTCTGGAGAAGAAAGACCAATATGATGTGACGCCCATCCATGTGGATGTGAACATTGTGAGTGCCGATGTGCTGGATGTGGAGGCTTTCAAGGCTTGGCGCCCAGAGTATAACACGGCTGAGTTCATCTTGAACGATGAGGGCAAGTATGTGTGTGGCTGGGCTGTGGAGAAGATGTCGAAGTCGATGTTCAACGTGGTGAATCCCGACATGATTGTGGAGAAGTTCGGTGCCGACACGCTGCGCCTCTACGAGATGTTCCTCGGCCCTGTGGAGCAGAGCAAGCCTTGGGACACCAACGGTATCGACGGTTGTCATCGGTTCCTGAAGAAACTGTGGAAGTTCATGACAAGCCCCCTCCCCTTGCCGTCCTCAGAAAGGGCACTTTCTTCGGTCGCTCCCGACAGCGCAACATTTAGTTGCCCTGTTTCAACGCTCGCTACCCCCAAGGGGGAGGAGAACCATGCGGCCTGCTCCTCAACAGAAAATCAAACGGCTAACAACCCGAATGGCAATCACTCCCCCTTGGGGGAGACGGTGGGGGCTTCGAAAGAAGAACTCAAGGCACTGCACACCCTCATCAAGAAAGAAACAGCCGACATCGAGGCGTTCTCCTACAATACGACGATTGCCGCCTTCATGGTGTGCCTCAACGAACTGACGAAGTTGAAGAGTGAGAGCCGTGAGGTGAAAGAGTCGCTTGCCATCCTGTTGGCTCCTTTCTGCCCTCACCTGGCAGAGGAGTTCTGGCATCTGCTCGGACACGACACCTCTGTGTGCGACGCTCCTTGGCCAGCCTTCAACGAGGACTACCTGAAGGAAGACTCGGTGAAGATGATGGTGGCCTTTAACGGTAAGGCACGTTTCCCGCTGGAGTTCCCTGCCGACGTGACGAAGGAGGAGGCCGAGAAAGCCGCTCTTGCCGACCCGCAGTCAGCGAAATGGATGGAAGGCTTCACCGTGGCCAAAGTCATTGTGGTGCCTGGCAAGATGATTAATGTGGTGCTTAAGAAATAATTAATGTGGTACTGAAGAAATGAGAGACCCTCTCTGTCCTTCGGACTGTCCGTCCTCAGAAAGGGCACTTTCTTCGGTCGCTCCCGACAGCGCAACATCCAGTTGCCCTGTTTCATCGCTCGTTACCCCGTAATGGGGAGAATTGCCATGCGGTGAGATGCTATAAACTATGGGTCAAGAACAAAAGACAAACAAACCGAATAGTTTTCCTCCCCTTGAGGGGGTGAACCGAGGGGGAGGACGGAGGTGGGGGTCTGAATTAAAGGATTACGCCTTCATTGCTGTGGGCGTGATTCTTTATGCTATAGGCATGACCGTGTTCATGCTGCCCTACAGTCTGACCACAGGTGGTGTGGCAGGTATCTCCTCCATTATTTACTATGTCACAGGAGTTGAGGTGCAAGTTACCTATATCATCATCAATGCGATTCTGCTCGTTGTTGCCGTGAAGGTGTTAGGCGTCCGTTTCTGCATCAAAACGATTTATGCCGTTGCCCTCATGACTTTCGTCTTGTGGTTCTTGCAACGACTCATTGAAGTGCCCGACCCAGCCAATCCAAAAATGATGATGTTGGCCAAACTGATTGGCGACGAGTCTTTCATGGCATGTGTGTTGGGTGCCATTTTTGAAGGTGTTGGATTGTATATTTGTTTTGAGCACAATGGCTCCACAGGCGGCACAGACATCATTGCTCTCATCGTGCAGAAATTTCGTACCATGTCACTTGGTTCGATTCTCATGACATGTGACGTCATCATCATCTCTTCCTGCTATTTTGTTTTCCATGATTGGTTTCGTGTCATCTATGGTTTTGTGCTGCTCTTCATCAGTTCGATGACACTCGACTATTGCATTCGTCGGCGTCATCAGTCCGTGCAGTTCATGATTTTCTCGCGCAACCCCAATGCCATTGCCGATGCAATTGTCAGCACTGGCCATGGAGTGACGGTGTTGGATGGTGAGGGATGGTACACGCACACTGACCGAAAAGTGGTGGTGAGTATCATCCGTCAACGAGAGCAGGTTGTCATGCAGCGCATGATTAAGCAGATTGACCCCTATGCCTTTGTGTCAATGACAGATGCCAGTGGTGTGTGGGGCGAAGGATTTGACGCCATCAAAGTGAAAGACAATAAACCTCGTTCGGCAAGGAACAAGAAGAATGCTGTACTGGTGTGTGTGACCAACAACACTACGAAGATAGACACTGCCCAACAGGTGTTGGGTGACTACTATGATGTGCGTTCCCTGCTGCAAGTCGGCTGCGACACTCGTAAGGAGTTCTATTCTGTCGTGTTGGGACAGGAACCTCGCAGACGAGTTTCTTTCGTCAAGAAATTCTTCGGATTCGATGCTTTCTATCTTGCCAAAGACGGTACCGTCACTTTGGTGCAGGGCAATTATGATCAGAATGAGTATGACATCACGGAGCATAAGAATCTGGAAGAATTGAAACAATATCTGGAAACGAAAAAAGGCTAAGGATGGAATGTAAAAAGCATATCTACACGGAGCAGGAGGCTTATCTGAAACTTTCTGCTCTGTGTGCTATGAGCGAACAGTGCTGTCACGATGTGCTACAGAAAATGAAGCGGTGGGAGGTGGCTGATGCCATGTCGGAGAAGATTGTGGCACGATTGGTGAAGGAACGGTTCATAGATGAAGAACGGTTTGCCAAGGCTTTTGTGAGAGATAAGTTTCGCTACAATCATTGGGGCAAGGTGAGGATTGCCCAAGAACTGAAGAAACGACAGATTGCCCAGCGACATATTGACGAGGCGTTGGAAGAAATTGAGGAGAAAGACAATCTGGAAACACTACGAGACATCATCGAGAAGAAGCACCCTTCGGTGAAAGGACGGAACGAATATGAAATTAGAGGTAAACTGATTCGGTTTGCCTTGGGAAAAGGCTTTCAGATGGATGACATCGTGAAGGTGGTGGGGAGTCTGGAAGAGTTGTGAATTCATCATTCCTAATTAACATATCCTTCTATAGTTAGTCCAAATGAATCATCCACACTTATCAATGTTGCTTCTGAACTAAGTTGAGGGGCTTTGACGTGTCCACAGATAGGTTGAGTGCCTTTTTCTATATAACATTCATCCCACAAACCACTATTAATAAAAGATCGGTGCAACATGGCTCCACCTTCCACCAATACAGTCTGGATGCCGTCTTCATACAACTGATGAAGGATGTTATCAACACTTGTTGATTGTATCAGGTGATAGCCTTCTGGTAGGGTCAAGGATTGTGAGGACACCACATAGCGTTTGGGCGAAGAACCATACCACTCGCGAGTGTTAAGCGAAGGATGATCAATCTCAAAAGTACGTCTGCCCACTAAAATGGCTTGATGCTCTGCCCTACGTTTATGACAAATCATTTGGGTGTAAGCGTTTGAAATATGACCATCTATAAAGCCATCAGCCGACTCAGCCCACTTCAAAGTGACGTAGGGACGATGTTTGCCATGAAAGGTCATGAAACGTTTGTTCAAGCGTTCACATTCAGTTTTCAACACCCCCACCGTCACTTCCATTCCAGCATCCCTAAGTTTTTGTATGCCACAACCTTGCACCTTGGCAAAAGGGTCTTGACAGCCGATGACACAACGCTTGAAACCTTTACTTATCAACAGGTCGGCACAAGGGGGTGTCTTACCATAATGACTACAAGGCTCCAGACTCACATAGATGGTGCTTTCCTTCAACAGATGTTCATCTTCTTTCCTGACTGATGCACAGGCATTTACCTCTGCATGTCCCTCGCCACAGCGCACATGATAACCTTCACCAATGATGCAACCCTTATGCACAATCACAGCCCCTACCATTGGATTGGGCTGCGCATTCTGCCAACCATTCCTTGCCAACTGAAGGCAACGGCGCATGTACATCTCATCAGTTGTCAACACACTATTCATAACTTATCAATACCATTTATCAACATTATTAACATACTATTAACAACTGCAAAATTACTCATTCTTACTCAAAAACAAAAGAAACCCAATCATTTTCATTCTCAAACGTTTGTCATGTCACCAAAATCCACTAACTTTGCAACTTGTCAAATAGTTATTGACAGTATTATCAATATCTACAAACAACATTTATCCACAACACCATCAACACCCCAAAATGGTAAATGATAAATAATAAAATGATAAATGCAAGGTGAGTGACGGAAATTTCAACAGACAACTACTTCCCAAGACAGACCTCTCCTCAGGTCTTCGTGCTGGAAAAGCCCAAATGCGTCAGAAGGCAGAACGTGCTTTCGACGAAGTGGTCAATGACTTCATTCTCAACGAGGGAGAACTGAAAGAAGCCATGAAGAAACGGTTTCTGGAATTGTTAAGGAAATAGTTAGAGTGAAAGACCCCTCCGACTCCCCTGTTTAGGGGAGAGAAGTTAGGGTTAGGCTTAAGGTTAGAGTAAAATGTTCATCAACCTGTTCACATCCTTGTTAAAAAGTAATTAACAACTTACTCATAACTTTTAATAACTTTTCTTGCCAACTTCAATCACATTTATATATCTCATTTATTTTGATACCACCAAAAAAAGTTATTCTTTTTTTTCATCCTTTTTTCAATACCTTCTTCACCACTTATCTACAAGCCAACTCCTTGAAAAACAATACTACTTCACACTTATCCACATCATCCACACGCTAATAACATCAACATATAAGTTTTTTAAAATTTAAAAGAAAAAAGAGTATATATATAATTATGTGTTGAAGTGGTTGATGAAAAAATTGGTGGTGAAAGAAAAAGATAGTACTTTTGTGGCGAGAAACTAAATGTTCACCTCTAAAAAATGAACAGCAAGAACTGGAACGACTATTTGGAGGCAATCCATGCATCCAAGCCACGCTGGAACAGGTCTGTAACTTTGGAAGAAGTAATCCAGCGGCAGCGCAAACTCAACCAATCTTTAGGAATCGAGAATGCCTACTTAGGCATGTCGTTCATCAATCTCAAAGCCTTGGGACATGGATTGAGAGGATAGAAGACCACATCAGCGGAATGATTGGCAATGTACAAGAGAATGATGTTTTCTTGTCTGCTGATGGATATTATGTCATCAAACTCAACAACTTTGCCCTATTATCCCCCTCTGCCACCAGTTTAGATGGTTTCATTCATCGTTTGATGGCTCATAACGAACTGTTTCCTGATGATGCCTACATCATCATAGGCTTTACTCACAACAGCATCGGAGAACCTTGCGTTGTCCTCAAACAGTCTTTCATAGAGCCTCTTCGCTATGCCACTGATGAAGAGATAGACGATTTTCTCGAATCACATGGTTACACCGTTGATATGGACGACATCTGGTTTAATGGTCAATATGAAATTTCTGATGTCAAGTCCTCCAATGTCCTTGTTGACCTTGATGGCAACCTCCATTTCATTGATGCCGTAGTCAACAATGTCAACTACAAGATGGATGCGGTGAACAAGGTGAGCGTGAAACGGCCAGGGAGGAGGAGTGTGAAGACAAATATATAATAAATGGAGGTACATCATTGCGGTGTACCTCAATTTTTTTATTGCTATGTAAGTGGTTGTTATGGCTTAGTTGGAGTTTGTTCAAGTTTTTCTACTCTTTTTTTGAGATTGGCAAGTTCTTTATCAACTTTTGTCTGCCAATCGGTAAGTTCTTTTGTCAACATATTTCATTTGTTTTTAGAGGTTAATTATTATGCAATAGTTCGTTAAAAATTTGAATAATCACGCAGCGTCCGAGACGCCATAATA
>SAMEA3663246__coassemble_1894_pt1 | contig 5381 bp, 2 predicted proteins | sample SAMEA3663246__metabat2_low_PE_034 | metagenome-assembled genome bin SAMEA3663246 (sample SAMEA3663246) | pig gut metagenome | biome: pig gut; feature: pig-associated habitat; material: faeces | place: China | collected 2013
CCTCCGACATGACGCTGCTGCGCCGCTATGCCCAGAGTTGCTACTACATGGCACTCTTCTATGAATCCTGCGACAGCACCAAGCAATGTGAGGATATGCTGCACCAAGCCATCAAGGGCAGTGAGGAGTGTGAGGATTGGCACACCTGCTATGTTGTATATACTGAACTTGCAATTATCACTCGTTGGAGTAATCCTGAATATGCCATCCAACAATCATTAAAGGCGTTGGACATCTACCACAAGATTAATGACGATGTCAACAATGAGGTGTTAATCTTAGGTAAGGTGGCTGGATGTTACATGTCATTGGGTGATACAAACAAAACCTTGAAGTACTATTTGAGAGGATATGAGTTAGCAAAGAAGAACAAACTGATAAAGTCACAAAATGAGATACGTATGGGAATAGCTGCTACGTATCTGTATATGGGAGAATATGAGAAAGCTCTTCAATTTGCAAAGATGGGCGTAACATCGACTGATAGGACTATATTAGTAGCATCACTACAGGTCCTATCGCAGTGTTATTACGCTTGTGATTCATTGGCTAAAGCAAGGGATGTGTTGAATGATATTCCATGCGATTCAGATGATTATATTAATAAATACCTCATCTTTCGCAATTTATCAGAAATCGCAATCTTACAGCAAGATTATGACTCTATATCTGCTTATGTGGATTCAGCATACGAATGTTTGGAAGACCGATTTTTTCATGCTCAGCAGGTGAAGGACGAATATTACCAAGCCAATCTTGCCAAGGAATTAGAGAAGGAACAGATACAACATGAGTCGGAGCGCAATATGTGGGTGCTGAGTATTATCATTATCATTCTGCTGATGCTCTTCTTGTTGATATATATAAGAGTAAGAACAAAAAAGCAGTTTGAAGTTCGTCTGCTCAAGCAGCGTTTGCAACGTCTATCGGAACACTACTTGCATACCAAGGAAGAACTTAACATGATAGAGACGGATTTAAGTACACTGAAAAGGCAGAAAGAAGAGGAACTTGCTGCCCTCCATCTGCAATTGGAAGAAGTTCAGAGGAATTACGATCTCAACATGGACAATTATGACGAGTTGGCAAAAAGCCAACCTGTCGTCTCCATCAAGAGGAAGTTGGATGTGACAGCCCTTGTGCAACCACTCACCGAGCAAGAATGGCAGACGCTTATTGACGAGTTCCGTCACGACATGCCCCAACTGTATGCTATCGTAACGGACCACCACCTGAGCACTCTTGAATTCCGTGTCACTATCTTGACACGTTTGGCAATCCGACCCGATGATATGGCATTGCTGCTGAATCTTTCCAAGCAAAGCATTTCCAACACCAAATCTAATGCTAACAAAAAACTCTTTTCTGACAATTCTGCCCGTTCCTTTCCCTACAATTTGAGTCATATTTAGTCAACATGTACTTTTTGTGTACTTTTTCTATAGTTGTTTGATATTCAGATAGATGTAATTTGTAATATGTACTTTATATGTACTTTCCCATTGTCCGTCATTTGATTGTTCCGAACATTATTTCTACCTTTGTGCCCGAAAAATGGAGAGTTTTTTTTATTCTTATATTAATAATAATTCTAATTGTATGAAAAAAATCAATGTGATTTTGATGTTGGCGTTCACTGCTTTGGTTTGTTCTCTAATGGGATGTAGCCAGGAGGATGATGGCTATGACAATGCTGAAATGTACACTTTGGCGGAAATGGGAACAAGACTGGGAGGCAAAGGAGATCCGGGAAGCGGAATAAAGAGAAAGAGGGTTTTATTCACCCTTGCTCCTGATGTAACATCAAAACCTCAAAGAAATATGGGCGATTCTATCCTCTCGCTCTCTGGTGAATACGACACGGAGACTCTAACCATCTCAATCAGTAATTATAATGGTAATGCCCAAATTTCCATCCTTACTGTTGAAAGTGGCTATTTGATGAGTTCCGCGACAGTGGCAGTATCGTCCGAGTCCTCCATAGACTTCTCACTCTTAAACTACCCCACAAGTGCATATTATCAAATATTTGTCACCTTGGGTAGCGACACCTATTACGGAGTCTTTGACCTCTAAAAAAGAAAAGCCATGAAGAAATGCACAATTCATATCATGATGATAGGTGCCCTTCTTTGGACTGGATGCCTGTTGTCTTGTGACCGTATCCCCGAACAAGCCCTTCAGCAGGCGGGTGAGAACCGTGTGGAGATGGAGAAAGTGCTGGCGCACTTCAAGGACGACCCTGACCCCTTGAAGTATCGTGCCGCCAAGTTCCTGATTGAGAACATGCCCTACCACTACACTTATGAGGGCGATGCAGTCGAGGCATACGACAGTGCTTATCTTCAGATGGCGGACGAGCCGCTGCCCGACCGCAATCAATTCTTTAAGGAGCGGACCGACAGCATCCGCTTCACCGACAAGCGTTTCGCCATCGACATCCAGTCCGTCAAGGCTGATTACCTGATCCGCGCCATTGACGAGGCGTGTGACACGTGGCGAAGCTCCTCGTGGCAGGACGACTACGATGAAGACCTGTTCTTCAATTACGTCCTTCCTTACCGCATCCTCAATGAACCCCTCAGCGACTGGCGCGCAGCCATCGCCAAGGAGCATCCCTACCTGACCGAACCTGTCGTTTGGAGCAAGCGGGGGGAGCAATTGGAGGCGGAAGATGCCGATGCTACAGGTGATATTACCGAAACAGAAAGCGCATCGGAGGGCAAGATGGTCATGCTCGACCATGAGGGCGCGAAGGTCACCTACACCTACACCGTCCCCACCGTAACCCGGAAGGTACTTTATCTTCGCTACACGGCTACTGCCCGTCGGGCACGCATTGCCCTGACCCTCAACGGCAAGCCTGTCACGACTGCACCCCTGCATCCTGCCAACTCGCTCAAGAATTTCCTGACCAGCCGCAGTGCCATCCTCGTCACGTTGCGCAAGGGAGTCAACACCCTTGCCTTCGCCTATGCTGGCGACACCATCGGACTTGACTACCTGCAGGTGACGGCAAGCGAACCCTTTGACCCGACGCAGGCAGAAGACTATTCCAATGTCTATTGCCAGATCAGCAACAAGCATACGGGACGTTACCTGACCATCGGGCTTCACCCCGACACCCTTCCCTGTGTCGCCGCCCTCAAACGTCAGATTCAAGGTGACAGCAGCCAACTCCTGCGCCTCGACTATAAAGGCTATGCCTGCTGGGGCATCTCCGTGTTCGAGCCAGACTCTGACTTCTGCGTGGAAACAGAGTATTGCAGTATTGAGCACAATGCGTCGGTCGGACTATACCACACCCTCAATGGCAGCAACCAGAAGTGGGCGTTCCTTCCAGCGGGCGACGGGTATTACCGCCTCATGAACAAGGACAGCGGACTCTTCCTCGAAGCCAAGCCCTGTGGTGCCGCCGACACCCTTGCCCAGAATCCTTATACGGGCAAGGACAACCAATTGTGGAAGATTGAGCGGAAAGGCAAGAACCCTGCCGCCAACACCCTCTTCCGGAAAGGGAGTGCCCTCTCCGAAGCGTTGCGCCTGTTCGACATCACAGGGCAGTATGAATGGATCGGTTACGAGAGCCCCCTGCCGCCCCGTGCCACCTCTCTGCTCAGCGGCAAGACGGGTAACTGCCGTGATGAGGCAGACTACACCGTGTATCTCTGCCGCAGCCTCGGCATCCCCGCCGCAGTCGATTTCACTCCCCATTGGGGCAACCGCAGCAATTCCCACGCATGGAGCGTCGTCGTCCTGCCCGACGGCAAGGCGACCCCCTTCTACATGGGTTGCGCCCCAGCCGACACCGTGCATTACTACCACAGTTACAAGAAACCCAAGGTGTTCCGTCACCGCTTCCAGCTGAACGAGCGGTATGCCAGAGACCTCAAAAATGAGGACGAAGTGCCAGACCTCTTCAATGCGCCCAAGTTCACCGATGTGACCGACGAATACTATGAGACCACCGACGTGACCCGTGACGTGCCTGCCGAATATGCTGACAAGCGGATTGCCTACATCTGCGTGTTCGATAACCGCAACTGGGTGCCCGTCTTCTACGGCAACATCCGTGACGGGAAAGTCACCTTCACCTCCATGGGACGCAACATCGTCTATATGGCAGCGTTCTATGAGCATGGGCGGATTGTGCCCTTCGGAGAACCGTTCTTGATCAAGGGTGACGGCACGGTCCAGACCATCCAACGCAATGAAAAGAAACGCACGACGCTCAAGTTGTTGCGCAAATATCCCTTCATGGGCAAGGAGGACTTCTTCAATGCCCGCATGTCAGGCGGACGTTTCCAGGGGGCGAACCTTCCCGACTTCTCTGATGCGAAGACCTTCTATAAGTTTGAGGGCTTGACCAATGGCAACTGGTATGAGATTCCTGTCACTGACGAGGGCAAGTACCGTTTCCTCCGCTATATCGGACCAATGGGTTCCCATTGCAACATCAACGAACTGGAGTTCTACGGCATTGACGGAAAGAAACTCTCGGGCACCATCATCGGCACAGAGGGCGACCCTTGGGCAAGCAAGGAGAAAGTCTTCGATGGTGACATCCTTACAGGCTTCAGTGGTGTCAGTCCCGATGGTCATTGGGTGGGGGTGAAACTCCCTGCTCCTCAACAAATCAGCAAGTTCAAGTTCATCCCTCGCAACGATGGCAACGGTGTTGAGATAGGTGATGAGTACGAACTCGTCTATTGGAAGGACGGGAACTGGTCACTCTTGGGCACGCAGGTGGCAACAAGCAATGTGCTCACCTTCAAGAACGTGCCCAGTGGGGGCTTGTATGTGCTCCGTGACAAGACCAAGGGGCATGAGCAAAGGATCTTCACGTATGAGAAAGGTGAACAAGTGTGGTGGTAGGATTCGTTGAGGAGTTGACAGTTGAGGAGTTGACAGTTGAGAGTTGACAGTTGAGAGTTGAGGGCAACTTTTCATTCCGTCATTCTTTCATTCTTTCATTTTTTTCGAGCATCGGCTTTTAACTCCGAGCGTAGCGATAATTTCTTTAACTTCTTTAACTTCAAAAACGTGAAACTTTCGAAACTTAAATTATTAACAATAAAAAACAAAACTATCATGACAAAAACTAGTTTCTGTGGCATCTTCGCCACGTTATTCGTAACAACCACGATGGTCCTGCTTGCTTCGTGCAGCCAGGATGACGATTATTATGACAGTGACATGTACACACTGGCAGAAATGGGAACGAGATTAAGTGGGGGTGACCCTGGAGGGGGATATGACCCTAATCCACCGATACCATATTTTGGTAATCCTGTAAAAGCTGGTGCCGATACAATTAATTTTGAGGTGGCGTCTGATTGCCCAATGGAAGCCTACATAAATTGGTCACGAGGATATACAGG
>SAMEA3663246__coassemble_2857_pt1 | contig 4319 bp, 3 predicted proteins | sample SAMEA3663246__metabat2_low_PE_034 | metagenome-assembled genome bin SAMEA3663246 (sample SAMEA3663246) | pig gut metagenome | biome: pig gut; feature: pig-associated habitat; material: faeces | place: China | collected 2013
CCCCCTCCCTGTAGGGAGGGTGAGGGGAGGGTCTGAAGGGTCTGGAGAGTATTTTTTTCTATTGTCGTGTCCCATCCACCAATCACAGTTCCCTTGTGCATGTCGATGCCCGTGTAGTTGAGGCTGCTGTCTTCATATCGCTTGAACTTATACACCGCATCGTTCATCAGTTCGCTGTTGAACACATTCAGGCTCACCAGCAGGTCGAAGTCGCTGATGCTCAGCCCCGTCACCTTGCGGAACAGTTCGGGCTCCAAGTTCACAATCACATCTTTGAGCGAATACTCGCGAAAATCCGTCAAGTACATGAACACCGGGATGCGTGTGGCAAACTTGATGAGTTTCTGCTGAATCTCCTTGCGTTTGCTCTTATACTCCTTCTCCGCTTCCGTCAGTTCCTTCTTCTGCTTCGGCGTGAGGTTCTCGCCCTGTTCGCGCTTCGTCTTCTTCACCTGTTCACTCTTGTTGATGATGGTCTCAATGTCCTGATTCAGCGAACGGAAACCCTCAATGTTCATCAGCGCCTTCATTGCTTCAGGCGAGTTCATCAACCGGCTCAGCGTGGTGTTGTCCACGTTGACCAGCACCGCACTCTCCCACCTTCGGGCCAGCAGCGTGGCGGTCGTGCCGCTCATCGCCATGTCGAGAATGCCCGCCGCATCAATCTCCTTCATCGAACTGCCGTCATACGCCAGCACAGGCAAGAAGCGAATGAACTCCTCCACCTTCTTCTCGGGGTTCGGCTCGTGCAGGTTCAGTTGGCAACTGTACTCCTCCACCTGTCGCAAGGCGCGGTTGGGCGCAAAGTCGAACACATAGCAGTAAGGCTTCAAGATGACCTCTTTGCCCCATTCGTCGCGTGTGGTCCAGGGCGACTGCACCCGAAACGCCGCCTGAAAGTACGTTTCGGGCGAACGGGCATTGCGCAGCATCAAGATGCCCGTCCAGGGCCGCACCGTCACACCCGTGGAGAGTTTGCCGCACGAGAGCGTGATGGTCTTCGTCTGCCGTGGGTCGCCCTCCGCCTGCATCGCCTCATAGACAGGCACCACCGCTTCGGCACCCATCCCTGCCTCGTTGCCAGCCGCCACCACCACTTCGTAGTCGTGATAGAAGCGGTTAATGGGCTTTGCCATCAGGCGTTCCATCGCCTTGCAGGCTGCCACCGAGGGCAGAAACCAGTAGGTGTGTTGCAGATAGCCGTGCAGACGCACATCGCTGAAAGGCATGGGCGGCCGTTCCTTTCCCTGCTTCAGTTCGGTGATGATGTTCTCCTTGTAGGCCCCTCGGATAAGGTCGAGCCACTTCTGCACATGCTCCTCATGCACGAAGCCCCGTTCGTCGGCACGAAAAAACTCATTCAGGTCGAACTCGTCAAACTCCCCTTGGTCAGCCACCTCCTTGATGCTGTCGGGCAGTTGGTAGGTCATCATCACCATCTTGGGCAGCGACTTGTAGGGGTTCGGTTTCCCCTTCGTTTCGGGGTTGGTGTCCCACTCCTCCTTCGCCCGTTGCTCGTCCGAGTAGGTCCAGTTGTAGATTTGCTCCTCGATGAACTCGCCCGTGCTGATGGCCCGAAAGGGTGTGCCCGACAGGTAGAGGTAGGCACGGGTGGTGAGCGGCATCAGTTCCTCGTCGTAGAGTTCACGGCTGTCCAGTTCCTTGCGGTCGGCAGCATCCTCCGCCATCAGTTCGCCCATCTCCACCGCACGAGCCAGTTGCTCCACGTCCTGCTTGTTGTAGAAGTCCTTGGCATGCTTGCCCCATGCGCCATAGTGATACTCGTCCAGCACGATGCAGTCCCACTCCACCTCCTGAATCCACTCGTTGGTCGCCTTGATGCCACCAGCCGCATTGCGCCCCAGCACATCCTGAAAGGAAGCAAAGCACACGAAGGGCTTTCGTTCGTTCACCCGATTGAACTGCGCATTCTCCCCTTTCTCGCAGAACTGCCAGCCCTCAAAGTCCCGATGCGTCAGCAGATCCTCCTTCCATGCCGTCTTCACCGCCGGCTTGAAGGTGAGCACCAAGAGCCGCCTCCAGCCCATGCGCAGCGCCAACTGATAGGTGGTGAAGGTCTTGCCGAAACGCATCTTGGCGTTCCAGAGGAAGTGCGGAATCAGTTGGGGAGACCCCGCCTTTCCTGTCCGTCCAGCAGCCTGTTCCTCCCGATAGAAGGACTCGAAGTACTCAGCCGTTTTCTTCACAGCCGCCCGTTGTTCGGGGCGCATGGCAAAAGTTTCCGTGCGCTCCAGCATCGTCTCGTTCCCAGCCTTCACCGCCTTGATGGCACGTTCCACATCGCGGACGGAGCAGCGGAACCACTCGCCCTCGGGGTTGTAGAAACCTGCCCCACGCAGCACCCGATGCACCGCATGGTCGTCGAACGAAGTGCCGTCCGCCTTCATGGCAGAGCGCACCAACACGATTTTGTATTTCAGATGAGCCGTCCTGCACTGTTCCGCCACCCGCTCCTCAGCGGTGCGCACGGTGTAGCCCACCTTCAGCAGCCCGCGATGCGACGGCACCTCGGGCAGTTCGTAAGCATAGATGGAAGGTTGCCCCTCCACTCTGGCTTGTAGTAGTTCTGTAGTTGCCATAAGCAGTTTTGTTTATGGCACGAACTCTGAAAAAAAGGGGAAAACTTTTAGAGCACGGCAGCGCAGACCTTACGTATATTCAGCAAACGAGAACGTAATGTTGGCTTCTGTTTCGCAAAGGCCATATTGTAACGGTTCTGCATGTTGATGAGCAGTTCGGGCGAGATGCCCAACGCCGCTTCCACCATCAAGGCAAAATCCGTTGAAACAGGACGTTTCCCATTCAGAATCTCATTCAGTTGCGTGTAAGGAACTCCCAACAATTCTGCAAATCTCTTCTGCGAGATGCCTCTGCTTTCAATCTCTTCTTTCAGCACATCACCCGGATGTGTCGGTAGTCTCTTGATGGTTTCCATTGTTGTGCTCCTTTCTATTACACCAGACTCGTAGAGTTCTCGTAAATAGTCCTTTTCGTATTCTATGACCATTGCACTTTATTTTGAGTGCAAAATTACGAAAACTTTTTGTATTCACAAAAAAAGTGAACTTTTTTATTGTTTTTCCCTTCTTTCAAAGAACGCGCCGAGCCACTTGAAGGCTCTTTTTTTCTTTCTATTCTATTTTCGCCCCCCTTCCACAGCCTCAAAACAGGTGTGACTCTCACCTATGGTATACGTCAGAGTCTCACCTATGGTACACGTGAGACTCTCACCCCTTTTGAGGCTGTGGAAGAGGCTATATTCCGAGTCTTTCAAAAAACTATTTCCACCTATTCCATCGGACGTATCATGCTCTCGATAAAGGCCACCTCCTCGTCCGTCAATCCGTACTTCTGATAGAGCATCTCATCTGTCCACGGATGTGAGAAGTCTTGGAGGGGGACGACCCAAAACACCGATTTGGAAAGGTTGATAGAACTCATTGTGACCAACAATAGAAAGCGGACAAACTTTGTATAGAGATAACTTAGAAGATTATCTGCATATTCTTTTTGTTCATAATTTCCAATGATGAAATAGGAATGTGTGCAGACTTCTTTGGGACCAATAACACGTGTTGAGGCAGTCAACACACGATACATTCCATCCTTTCCTGGTTCACCAGCATGTTCTGCACTCACTTTCCCCATAACTATCTTATATGTATCTATACACTCAACTCCCTTTTGCACCTCTTTTCTGCTTATGTATGATTCTCCTTCACTTGAATGCAGGGTTAAAGCATTTTCAAAAACAGTATTCTTTCCTCGATAATTAGTTGGTAAACCATAAGGACACAAAGAAGATACTATTTGCGACAAAGCAGATTCTTTCATCGCCTTTGTTTTGTGCAGGATGCTGACAGCATCATTGTATCGAACAAGCACAGGGAATTCATTCAGCGGCCTAACTAACTTGTCTTCTTTACCCGCCTTTATGTTTGTAAAACGACAATCACCAGCATGGTCTCTATCCCATAAAAAATAGCATACTCCACCACTTATGCTGTTTTGTGGGAAACACTCTTTTGCATTGGCATAATCGACAAGTACACGAATGCGTCCATCATTCATCATTTTTTCTCTAAAATCTTCAAGTTGTTTCATCCCGCCAGAGAACCAACGTGAAGGCACTATCATTGTCAAAAAACGTGGATTCAGTTTCATGGCTTGATGGACGAAAAGGTCGTATATGGGCTTCGCTTGTTTACCTGCTCCACCTGTTTCCAACTGATACGGAGGATTCCCTATAATTACGTCAAACTTCATATTATTAAATAATGTGTGTGGTTTGTCTGTGT
>SAMEA3663246__coassemble_3305_pt1 | contig 3984 bp, 4 predicted proteins | sample SAMEA3663246__metabat2_low_PE_034 | metagenome-assembled genome bin SAMEA3663246 (sample SAMEA3663246) | pig gut metagenome | biome: pig gut; feature: pig-associated habitat; material: faeces | place: China | collected 2013
GATAGGCACGTTGCTCCGTCAGTATCTCACTTTCAGGCACTTGTTCCCATCCCACACCATACAGCGCAGGGTCAATCTTCTTTCGTCGGGTTGCTGTTTCGTCCATGTTTCTGTTCTTTTAGAGCCTTCTTCATACATGGCACAGAAACATGACTAATGCATCTTATTTCTTCTGATACACTTTTAAGGGTTGTCGTGCAGTGGAGCGGATGCTGAGTACCGTCAATCTATGTGAGTCGTAGCGAAAAATGATGATAAAGCCCATTAGATAAGTAACCACACAAAATTATCTTATACAATGATGTCTCTTCTTTTCGCCGCAAGCGGCTTGTTTTCTCGGACAATAATTTCCAATAATTGACGATAATTTTATCCAATAATTATTATTGGAACCAATTTTTGGAAATTATTGGAAATTATTGTCCAAGAAAAATGCGGCTTGCCGCATCATATAAACTATTTTTGTTCACCTACTTAAAAGAAACGCACATTGTCGCGTGTTGATGGGCTACTAGCTGTGGGCATCAATGCCAGCCGCTCAAGATCCGCCATCAGATTTTTCAATAAGCGTCGGCTATATACGTCCGACCCATTGCGTTTGTCATAGAACGTCAGAATCTTCTGCAACTGTACGGTGGAGCGACGGTTAAAAGTAATCAGTCGAGCCATTGTGAAAACATCGTTTTGAATTCATCCATCGAAACGACTTCACCGCGTTCCACTTCTGCCAACTCTTCCTCTAAGTCAGGAGTGACCTGCAAAACACCATCTACCACATGAGCGTATGCCACATCGTAGGGAATGGCCACATCCTCATAAGTGTATGCAGCATTCATCGCAGGTTCATGCGCTGTCAGGGTGCTGTTGTCTTCTTCTTCCATTAGTGGATAAGGCTTTCTTTCTTCCATCGTTCTGGTATTTTGTCGCAAAGATACGACACGATTCCGAAAGTTCCAAACTTTTTCCACTAAATCTGTGCCATGATGTCAAAGAGCGATGATATAGTTTTCTTTCTTATTCAAATACTTCTCTTAGCATTGCTTGTTTGAGGGCATCGCACTCGGCGATGGTCTTCTGCTGCAGTTCCTCTAACTTGCGGATAGTGGAGGAAAGAGAGTTGAGGTGGGAGACGATGGAACTTTGCTCTGCAAGAGAAGAGGGTATGCTGATGATAATACTATTTAATGCCTTTTGAGTTAGTTTAGGTTGTGCAGCACCTGTAATGTATTCATCTAATTTCAACCCTGCAAAATAATATTCCACATACCGCTGAGTAGACATACACTTAAAACGTAGAACATGAGCATGATTGTTTACCCAAGCTTTTCCTGATATGGGGAATGCTATGGGATATGTCCTCATTAACAAGTTTGCTCCATCCTCTGAGATACAAAGCAAATCCTCATCAAATAGATAATTATCAACATAATCTACGATTCCTGATGCTCCATAATATGGATAAATTCCTTCTGTTCTATCTTTTTTTGTTACAGGTTTACGAATAGAATCAAGGTTCTCTGAAAGTTTTGGAAGTGTTTTCTCTTCCCATCCCTCTTTTGGTTTCATACATTCAGTGAGTTCTGCTTGGAAGAGTTTGCGTGCTTCGTTGAGTTGCTTTTCGGCATTGGCTTTGAGGGCATCGATATGGGAAAAGGCGGAGTCTAAACGGGAAACGATGGAGTGCTGCTCTTCCCAGTTATCAGTAACTTTAACAAGTTGTTCCCCATAGTCACGAAAGTAAATATGTGGAATGGCTGCTCCTTGTTTATATTTTGACAAATCCAAACTTTGCAAACAATATCCAATATACCTAATATCATAATTCTCTTTAGGAAGGACATATTGCATGGTTCCAATAAGCGATGATTCTGCGGGATAGAAAGCAACACGCCCAATACCCGAACCGTCTTTTACAATACCTATGTACTCTTTCTTTTGATGGTATCTGTCAAGGTATCCTGCAATGCCACTCGCACCAAAGACAGGATACTTTCCTTCTGGCAATAACTCTTTCTGTTTTAGTGCAGAAGAATCCTTTTTACAAATATCTTTTATTGCAACTTCCTTCATCCTATCATCTCCTTTATTTCGTTCAACAAAGATTGGGATTCCTCTTGGAGTTCGAACAGGGAACTGACGATTTCGGCAGATGTGCGCTCATCCCCCTCTTCCACCTTGTTGGGGTTCTTCACGCTCAGGTCGTAGTCGTTGCCTAAGGTGCTCACGTCGAGTGTCCACGAGTTTTCGCTGTCGGCTTTCGTCTTTTGCAGGGCGAGGAAGTCGGCAAGGTCGTCTTCGTTGAGGGCATTGGTCTTGCCGAGATTGCGGCCGGGATTCAGTTGGTAGTACCAAATCTTCTTCGTAGGCATGCCCTTGTCGAAGAAGAGGACGACGGTCTTCACGCCTGCCCCTTGGAACACACCGCTGGGGAGGTCGAGGATGGTGTGGAGGTTGCACTGCTGCAAGAGCAACTGACGGAGTGCCGAGGCATCGCCGTTGCTGAGGAAGGTGTTCTTGATGACGATGCCAGCCCTGCCACCCGTCTTGAGCATCTTGATGAAGTGCTGCATGAACATGTAGGCAGTCTCGGAGGTGTTGATGTCGAAGTTCTGCTTCACCTCGCCTCGTTCGCTGCCACCAAAGGGCGGATTGGCAAGAATCACGTTCTTGCGGTCTTTCTCCTGAATCTGCGAAAGGTTTTCTGCCAACGTGTTGCCACGGATGATGTTGGGTGCTGCCACACCGTGGAAAATCATGTTCATGGTGGCGATGATGTAGGGCAGCGGCTTCTTCTCCTTGCCGAAGAAGGTGTCCTCTTGCAAGGTCTTGTTGTCGGCAGTGCTCTTCACCTTCTGGTTCATGTAGGCGAACGCCTCGCAGAGGAAACCAGCCGACCCACAGGCAGGGTCATACACCGTTTCGCCAATCTGAGGGTCAACCACTCGGACGATGGTGCGGATGAGCGGACGGGGCGTGTAGTACTCGCCTCCGTTGCGCCCGGCATTGCCCATCTTGGCAATCTTGCTCTCGTAGAGCAGGGTCATTTCGTGCTTGTCTTCGGCGGTCTGGAAGTGCAGTTGGTCGATGAGGTTGATGACCTCGCGCAGGTTGTAGCCCGAGGTGATTTTGTTGCGCAGTTCGGCAAAAATCTCCCCAATCTTATACTCCAGGGTCTTGGCACTCGATGCCGTCTTCTGAAACTCGCGCAGAGTGGGGAAGAGTTTGCCATCCACAAACTGAGTCAGGTCAGGCCCCGTCATGGCATTCACCGTGTCGGGCGAGCCGTCAGCCTTCTTGGGTGCAGCCCATTGGCTCCAGCGCATGTAGCCCGTGATGATGGGCTTGTAGGTCTTGCCGCTGAGCAGGGCATTCATGGTCTGCTCCTGCTCCAGGTCGTCGAGATACTTGAGAAAGAGCAGCCACGAGGTCTGCTCGATGTAGTCCAGTTCGGTGCTGCATCCTGCTTCGTTGCGCAAGATGTTGTCGATGGCATTGAACGTCTGTTCGTATTGCATAGGTGTAATGATTTATATTCTCCAAATAAAAACGTGGATGTTTGACTTCTGCCCGTTCGACATTCCAGGCCTACCACAGCCATCGCAATAAACAGACAGAGAAACACCCACGCTGGAGAATATAGTACACCCGTAAAGTGTGCATGAGGGCACATGACCCTCACAGCACACTACGGAGAGTATATACTACACCCCGTGGCAGTCACTCAGCATTGTTCTTGAATGCGATTCGATTGTGGTAGTTTAGAATGTCCAAAAACAAGCGTCAGCAACGCCTTTCAATTATGTATTTATCCCCTGCTTATCCACCCCAAAGTGGAACTTTGCAAGAGAACAATGGCAAAGTAAGCAAATAAAAGTAAAACCACCAAACTTTTCCTTATCTTTTTTTGAAAGAAGCAGTTTGAGAAGCAATTTGAGTTCCACGCAAAAGAAAAGTCATTGGATTTTCTCGCACAAAATTTATGAA
>SAMEA3663246__coassemble_4567_pt1 | contig 3335 bp, 3 predicted proteins | sample SAMEA3663246__metabat2_low_PE_034 | metagenome-assembled genome bin SAMEA3663246 (sample SAMEA3663246) | pig gut metagenome | biome: pig gut; feature: pig-associated habitat; material: faeces | place: China | collected 2013
TTCGGACTGTTGGCAACTCATTAGTAAAAGTAATTTAGATTTTTCACTTTTCACTATTCACTTTTCACTTAAAACGTCTTCACTCATTGATGCGAATCTTCTCTTTTCCCTTATACCTCTGCATGTCGCTCACCACCACGCTGTCACCCTCTTCCAATCCGCTGATGACTTCCACGTAATCGTAGTTGCAGTCGCCGAGTTGGATGGTGCGGGGCACAAGAGTATGTTCATCTTTATATATAAATAATGTATAGTTTCCAGCCCCTGTATAGTAGGAGCCGTTGCGGATGCGCAACACGTCTTCCTTGATGCTGGTGATGACAAACACCTCCGCCTTCAAGCCTGAACGGAGTTTGGGGTGGCTGGGGTTATCCATCAAGACGGTGAAGGTGATGACTCCGTCCTGACTGAGAGGTGTGACGGTGTTGATGGTGCCGAAAAGGCGTTCCTTTCCGATTTTGACGAGTACCCGTCCTCCTGCCATCACGCGGTCGGAATAGGTGTCGGCAATGCTGCAATCGACTTTGAAGTGGGTGAGGTCGCTGATGACTGCCACCTTCGAGCCTGACCCGACGATGCTGCCGATTTCGTTGCTGATGTAGGTGAGGGTCGCCTTGCGGGGCGAACGGATATTGGCACCATCGAGGGTACGGCGTGTCTCCTCAAGACTCTTGTCGGCAATGCCATCCTGCAACTGCTTCATGCGCAGGTCGGCTTTCCTCACCCGCACCTCGTTTTCATATTGTTGTTTCAGTTGCTTCAGTTGCATTTGTGCGGTGCGGAGGGTGATTTCAGCCTGATGCACACGGTCTTTCGTGCCTGAGCCAAGACTGTCCAGATATTGCTCGTTGCGCAGTTGTGCTTCCAACTGCCCAATCTTCATTTCCTCCACCTCCAACTGCATGCGCCGGTCACTTAGTTGGGTTTCGGTGTTGGTGGTGAGTTGCACCATCTGTTGCCGACGAATTTCCTTCTCATCGAGGGCTTTGGAGTAGTCGGTCTGAGCCGATTGAAGGTCAAGGCGGAGGAGTGGCGTGCCCACATCCACCGTGTCGCCGCTATGGGCATAGACCTCCAGAATCTGTGCGCTGATGGGTGAGATGATGACTTCTTCGAAGGCAGGCACCACCTTGCCAGTGGCGATGATGCTTACGTCGATGGTGCCCCTGTCCACCTGCGAGGTGATGAGGCTCTTCTTATCTACTGAACTCATCATCAGTGTGCCCAGCCATACTGCCACCCCCATCACAACTGCCACGATGGCAGCATACTTCCCATATCGCACCATTCTTCTTTTGCGCTGTACGCCGACAGGAATGGCTCTGTCCATGGTTTGATTATCTGTTTTCATTTTACTATCTTTTCAAAATCCACATTAATGTTTTGTCCTTTCTCGAAGTCCCACAGGGTGATGGAACGCAATTGGTAGTAATAGTACCAATAGTTGAACAGTTCGGAGATGCGACGTTGGCGAGCCTCGTCCTTGGCGGTTTGTGCATCCGACAGTTCGAGGGTGGAGATGCTGCCAATCTTGAAAGTCTCCACGTTGGTGTGGTAGCGGCGTTGGGCAATGGTGTCCGCCTCTTCGGCAATGCGAAGTTGTTGTCGCTGGTGGTTGAACTGCTCGGTCAGCACAAAGAGGTTCTGTCGGAACTCTTGCGACTGTTGCCGCACTTGGTTCCGCACAATCTCACGATTACTCTCTGCCACCTTCACCTGTCCGCGCCGTTTGCCCCAGTCGAGCAGAGGAAGTGATATGCCTACTTGCACCACTTCTTTGTTTGACAGGTCGCGATAAGCATCGTTCATCCGACCTCCTGTGCCTGTATATCCTACCTGCGCATAGAGTGTGACGCCTCGCAGATTGCCTTTGGCACTTGCCACCGCATAGTCAGCCTGTAGTTGCCGCCTTTGCATTGTACTTGCAAAAGCATTGTTCTCCAATGCTTTGTCCAGCACCTCTTCATAGCGGAGCACCACTTCTGGAATCTTTTCTGGTTCCAGGGGCACAATGTCCGCTTCTACATCAAGGAAGGCTTTCAGTTCAAACATCCGCGCCTTCCTGCTGCTTTCCGTGGAGGTGAGTGCCGATTGGGCATTCAGCATTCCTAACCGCATCTGTAGCACATCGTTCTGACTGATGGTGCCCATTTCCCGCTTCGCCTTTGCCACTTCGTAGAGTTTCTCAGCATTTTGTAAGTTCTGCTCGGCAATGCGCACATTCTCGTTCGCCAGCAGGAGGTTGAAGAACAGGCTGATGGCACGCATAGCCACCTGCTCAGTCTCGGTAAGGAAAGAGGCTTTCGCTTCCCGATAACGCACGGGTTCAATGCGACGGTCCCATTTCAGCGAGTTCACACCAAACAGCGGTTGGCTCAGCGTGAGTGCTATGGGCATGCTCATGAACTGATTGCGCCCTCCACTTGTTTCACCACTCATTTGCCGCAACCAATCCAACGATGACTCCACCGACAATGTTGCCCCCGTCAGCCCTATTTTCTGACTCACATATAATGAACCGTCCAACTCCATATAGTCGTTCCGTACATAGGAGTGTGTGCCGTCCTCTCGCTGGTACGTGCTGTATCGTTTATTGTACGTCGGCACATTCGCCGACATGGACATTTCGGGCAGCAGATTTGCCTTGTAACTTCTCCACTCCCAATATGCCGACTTCAATTCACCCAATGCCACAGCTGCATCCACACTCTGTCGCCGTGCCATTGCAATGCAGTCATCGAGAACCAACCGCAGCGTGTCCCCTTCTGCATGCCCCAGCATGGGGAAAAGGCACATCAAACCCAACCAAAACAGTTTCATTCTTCCTAATTTTCTTATTTGTTTCATTCATTCATTGTTATTGCCCCTTGTAGCAACAAAACACGTGCCAAATGCACAATCAATTGATAATCAATGATGCTGATAGCGGTGAGTGTCCATTTCTGGACACTCACTGTCCAGAAATGGACACGCTTGCGTTGCCGTACCCCTCGAGTACGCTTTGCACGTAATCTATTCAGCGAATCGCCCTCGGCGATGATTTTAAGAAATGAATTGCAATAATTTGAATAATTTTATCCACAAATTTTGATAGTTAAGTAGGTGAACAAAAATAGTTTATATGATGCGGCGGGGCCGCATGTTTCTCGGACAATAATTTCCAATAATTTCCAAAAATTGGTTCCAATAATAATTATTGGATAAAATTATCGTCAATTATTGGAAATTCTTCACTCATTTCTTTCTTTACATAGGTGTTCAGGCGAGTAAACTCGTAGTCTTGTCCGAGAAAACAAGCCGCTTGCGGCGAAAAGAAGAGACATCATTGTATAAGA
>SAMEA3663246__coassemble_6839_pt1 | contig 2616 bp, 3 predicted proteins | sample SAMEA3663246__metabat2_low_PE_034 | metagenome-assembled genome bin SAMEA3663246 (sample SAMEA3663246) | pig gut metagenome | biome: pig gut; feature: pig-associated habitat; material: faeces | place: China | collected 2013
ATAGTATCAATGCCATACAGATACAGACATGGGTGGTACTCATTGCCAATCTGCTGATAACGGTTCTCTCGAGAAGCATCAAGAGGCATTGTGCATTCTCGCAAGTTGTTACCATGGTACGGCTTATGCTTATGTACTACGTCGATTTTATCGCTTTTATGGAAAATCCCGAAAAAACTTGGAATGATTTCCTTGCAAGGGAGATGCGAAAAGCACCGCCAGAACCAAGTCTTTTCGATTAGGGGGGCTTACTTTTGGAAAAATAAACCCCGAAGTCCTATTTTACGGGACTTCGGGGAGGGATTTTATGCTCTTGGGAGTTTTACCGGACAGCAATAATTGGGAATAGTCAATGAGGATAAATTGCGGCAGCCTGAAAAAGCTAAATTGCCAATACTTGTTACACTATTGGGAATAGTGATAGATGATATATCTGTACTAAATTCAAAAGCACAACCAGCAATCAAGACCACGTTTGTAAGTAACACCGCTTATTGTTATTTTACTAGGAATGGTCACGTTCCCCGAAGCTGAAATATTTTCTGATACAGCTGCAGTTCTATCTGTAAAAGAAAGAATCACGTAGTCAATGCCATTAATTCGTTCATTTGCATTTGTATAAGCAGATAATAGCATTCCCATCGTCGCTATTACTATTTTAATGAATGAGTGTTTCATTATATTACTGAAAAAAGAACCAGTCAGTCCCCAACAATGGTAATTACATATATATATACAAGAAGCGTGGAACTGTATGTCCACATCTTCAAGCTGAGGGTCGTAGGAAATACCCGAAATACACAAGATGGTGTTCATTAAGCAGTTCCACGCAATAATGCGTGAAGCCGCTATGTCCGTCTTCGTGTATTTGAGTATGGCCGTTTGGCACGCGAGCCTTCTCAAAACTTTTTTGCAAAGATTGAAAATTTCCTACGTTTTCAGCTTGCAAGAAAGAGCATAACGCTTCTATTTTATTCATAAGGCACGGCATCGAAACACCGCACGGAAAGCACACAAGGCACTCTTTCGGGGGCAAAGTAACCACTTTTTTTCTTATCCACCAAACATTTAGAGCACTTTTTTTGTTAAGACACCAAAAAGGCACAAAGCCGTGGTGGACTTTGTGCCTAACAGAATGGATGAGTATAATAATGAATCATTCCAAATTTATTACAAAATCTTTTATATTGATAACGTTTACTTTGGGCCAGGGGATTTCTTGAAGAATATTGAAATGAGTGTCGTTGGTGACAATATATTCAGCATCGGCTGCTACGGCACAATCCACGAATTTATTATCATCTACATCGCTTTTTATAAGGTCAAAATGAATATACACCTCCTGATAGGTCGTGGTACTTAAACGGGCGATTGCCTCCACGACGTTGTGCGCTATCTCTTTATCAGTTTTCTCCGCAAGGATTTCTTCGTATTCGTCCAGAATCTCCGTGTTGACACATAAACTTATTTTTCCCTCCAACACGCCTGTCCATATTCTATGATATGGGCTGGAACTGGGCAATGATTGCAACAGGCAAAATTCGTGTCAAGAACGATGCGACGCATAGCGATAGGGGGTGCGCATGTGCTCTGCGCCCCATTGTTCTATTGTCTCTTCATTGATACTACCATTGTCCCAAAGCGCATCAATTCCTTTTTGTGCTTTTTGAGCAAAGTAATGTGCCACAAGGTTTTTGAACTCCATGAGTTCAGCCTCGGACTTGATGCTATTCAAAGCATCCAGAAATTCCAATTGTGCCATCTGACTATACGACATAACTATTCTATTTTCTCTGAATTATCTGTTTTTACCACAAGAAAGAGCATAACGCTTCTATTTTTTCATAAGGCACGGCATCGAAACACCGCACGGAAAGCACACGAGGCACTCTCTTGGTTGCAAATTAACCACTTTTATTCTTATCTACCAAACATTTAGGGAACTTTTTTTGTTAAGACACCAAAAAGGCACAAAGCCGTGGTGGACTTTGTGCCTCATATTTATAATATACTCAACTTTCGGAAGTGACGAAGTTATCGAAGTTAAAGGAGTTAACGACGATACCCAGTCAATGAAAATTAGGAATGAGGAGAGATGCGGTTGAGCGAGTGCAGAGGTCAAGCTTGTTTGAACTATGCCGAGCGTGAGCATCTTCGGCGAAGCCAATTAGGAGTTGCCATGCGGGATGTAAGAATCGCAAGATAAAAAAATGGAAGAACTATTTGAGTTGACAGTTAACAACTACAAACAACCTACCACCTTACCACTACGAACCTACTACCTTACTACTATCTTACCACTACGAACCCAAGGAGCACTAAAGGAGCACTAAAGGAACACCAAAGGTCAAGGGGGGAGAAAACAATCTCCACAAAATCGACGTCGTCGAGGTCGGTTGGTCGATGTCGACGAGGTCGATTGATCGATGTCGACGACGTCGATTTAGAGGTTACGGAAGAGACTCTATTGAAGCACACTCAAGAGTCTAATGGAAAAAAATAGTCGGAGGACAGTTGTGTTATCCTCGCTTAATCGTACGTTGGCTACGCCGAACTTAGGCTGCGTCTCGGAAATAAAAATGAAAAAATGTTTTTTCATTTTGTATTTCGCTCGCT
>SAMEA3663246__coassemble_8412_pt1 | contig 2313 bp, 2 predicted proteins | sample SAMEA3663246__metabat2_low_PE_034 | metagenome-assembled genome bin SAMEA3663246 (sample SAMEA3663246) | pig gut metagenome | biome: pig gut; feature: pig-associated habitat; material: faeces | place: China | collected 2013
CTTTTTGGGTGGAATGGGTGGATTGAACCTGATTATTTTTTATTTCTTTTGCCCCTCCATCTCCACCAAAAAAGGCACAACTTCGGTTGTGCCTTTTTTGTGTTTATGACCACATCTTGGGATTGGAGACGGCTGCTTGGGAGAAGAAGTCTTGCATTTTTTGTTTTTCGCCAGCCACAATGATGATGTCATCTTCTTGGATGATGAGGTTGGGGTCTGGGTTGGTGTAGAAGTCTTCTGAAGGACGAACAAGTCCCATGACGATGCAGTTTCCTTTCTCTCGGATGCCTGACTTGATGATGCTCTTGCCACAGAGGGGGGAGTCGGCGGTGATGGTGAAATTGTCCAGCACAATGTTGGTGTTCACGGGATCTTCTTCTGTTGGCGCAAGACTGGTCTCAAGCATTTTCTGGAAGGCTGCCACGTCGGTGTCGGAGCCTGCCAGGATGATGCGGTCGCCTGGATAGAGGCGATGGTTGCCACCGGGGATGTTGATGTTGATGCCTCCACGGATGATGCGCACGATGTTGGCACCTGTGACGTTGCGGATGCTGAGGTCTTTCAGGGCTTTGCCTGCAAAAGCGGAATTCTGGGGAACGATGACCTCTGCAATGTTCATTTCGAGGCTGATGAGCGAGTCTTCCACTTCACGTTCCAATCCGCGTTTCGACTCGGCAAGTCGTTCACGGGCATAAAGATTTTCGTTGAAGAGTCGGAGGAACTGGTTGATGCCGGGTGCCATGGCGATGTGCAGGAAGATCAGTTTGAGGATTCTTACGGCAGGCGATGCCCATTTGTGGCTTCCGCTTGATTTGTTCTGACGTTTTTCCGTATAACTGTCAAGCATCTTCTTGGTGCTTTCGCTCATGTGGTTCTCGAGGAAGGCAAGGGTGGGGTACGCCAGTTTCATGATGTATGGCGTGAGGAAGGTGGTGATGACACTGACTGCCACGACGATGGGGTAGAGGCAGGAGTCGGTCACGTGCAGGTTTTGTCCGAGGCTGGCGATGATGAAGGCGAACTCGCCAATCTGAACCAGCGAGAAGCCTGTCTGCAATGCCACTCTCAGCGGTTGTCCGGAGAGGAGTGTGCCCAGACTGGCAAAGATGATCTGTCCGATGATGACCACGAGGGTGATGATGGTGATGGGCAGCCAGTATTGTAGTAACAGGGCGGGGTCTATCATCATGCCGACGGACACGAAGAAGATGGAGCCAAATATGTTCTTCATGGGCTGCACCAGGTGCTCGATGCGTTCTGCGTCAATGGTTTCTGCCAGCACCGAACCCATCACGAAGGCTCCCAGCGCACTGCTGAATCCTGCCTGCACTGCCAACATCACCATGCCGAGGCAGAGCCCGATGGAGAAGATGGTGAGTGTCTCGTCGTTGAGATGCTTCTTGAATTTCTTCAGGAACGTGGGGATGAGCGTGATGCCCAACACGAACCAGAGGGCGATGTACATGACGAGTTTACCTACCTGCCAGAGCAGTTCCTTGCCTTCAAACTCGTTTTTGACGGCGATGGAGGTGAGCAGCACCATGAGCACCACGGCGAAGAGGTCTTCCACGATAAGGATGCCGAAGCATACGCCGGCGAAGCGATGGCTGCGCAGTCCTGCCTCTTCGATGGCTTTGAAGACGATGGTGGTGGATGACATGCAGAGCATGCCGCCAAGGAAGATGGCGTTCATGCTGTTCCATCCGAGCAGGTAGGCTGTTGCCATGCCTGTGACCATCATGCCTACGACGATGACGCCGGCACCGATGACAGCGGTGCTTCCCACTTTAATCAGTTTCTTGAAGGAGAATTCGAGACCGAGACTGAACAGGAGGAACAGTACGCCAATTTCTCCCCATGTCTCGGCATTCTCTTCGTTGTGAATCCATGACTCGCCCAACACGTGCGGTCCCACGAGCATACCAGCCACAATGTAACCCAGCACGACGGGTTGTTTGAGCAACTTGAACAGCAGGCTGGTGATGCCCGCCGTCAGCATGATGATGCATAAATCTTGTATCATAATTATTCTCTTATCTTAAACTCTATACTCTAACTCTAACCTTAACCTTAACGTGGATTCGACGAAAACTACAAATAATTAAATTCATGAAAAATTGGCTACGCCGAGCTGAAGGTTCGGAAGTGTTTTTCCACAACGAATATTTCGAATACGACGAATTTATACAATACACAATGCACCCAGGGTGCAACGAATAAAAACGAATGCTGAGTGTAGCCATTCGATTCCATTCGTCGCCGCTTGCGGCATTAGGAAAATACATCTTCTCGCCGCATGGTAAATTAGAATTA